>Ga0209611_10005330_pt1 | contig 21593 bp, 20 predicted proteins | sample S1TSphgellanicum_3_FD_187693 | JGI IMG/M metagenome (GOLD analysis project Ga0209611, IMG submission 187693) | Host-associated microbial communities from peat moss isolated from Minnesota, USA - S1T2_Fc - Sphagnum magellanicum MG (SPAdes) (version 2) | ecosystem: Host-associated > Plants > Peat...
CATGCCGTCGGTGCTACTCCGTCGGTGCTACTCCGTCGGTGCTATAGTGGAGGCGCGGGGTACTGCCCCCCGGTCCATGCCGACGATCGCTCAGCGCGTCTACGTGCGTAGCTCACTGATTGAGGTCTCCGGCCGCTGGCCAGTGAGCGGCCCACTGCCGGACAAGCCCTCTAGAATTTCGCCATCCGCCGGAAGGCGCGACGGTCAGCTAGCCCAGATTTGCGATACCACTGCAGCCGCCCCGGGCGGGCTTCCACAGCGGCAAGGCGCGCAACCGAAGTTACGCAGCCAGAGCCATGTTGTTGTTGGCTTTTGTGATTTTTTCCCGAGTGTTTTACCAGGTGCTCGAGGACCTGGGCACGCGACACCGAGTTCACGACACATGTCGAGCCTAGTTCGCCCCCGACGTGACCAAGATAATCATCCCGCAGCTGAAGTCAAGCGGATGCTCGTCCTTGTATCACAAATATGCGCTGATGTTCACTCTGATGCGATAGGCAATATATCGCATGCAGCCAATCATTTACCGTTTGCGTCTCCAGCACATTCTGCGTACGCGTGGGTGATCCGCGATGCGGCGACTGCCGCGCCGAATCCGTTATCCACATTCACGACGGTGACACCCGCGGCGCAGCTGTTCAGCATCGCGAGCAGGGCGGCGACGCCGCCGAAACTGGCCCCGTAGCCGACGCTCGTCGGAACGGCAATCACCGGCACGGCGACGAGACCGCCGACGACGGACGGGAGGGCACCGTCCATCCCGGCGACCACGATGACGACGCTCGCGCGTCGCAACGCCGAGCCCTGCTCGAGGATGCGGTGGAGGCCCGCGACGCCGACGTCGTTGGCGCGCGCGACATCATTGCCAAGTGCGCGGGCGGTCACCGCCGCCTCGTCCGCCACGCCGCCGTCGCTCGTGCCGGCCGTGACGATCAGAATCCTTCCCCGCCCCGCCGGCGCCGGACGCTCCGGCGCGAGATACGCCGTCCGCGCGCTCGCATCGAGCTCGACCCCGGAAAACCGCGCGCCGATCGCCGACCGGCGCTCGGCGTCGGCACGCGTCACCAGAAACCCCTCGCCGCGAGCCGCCAGGCGCTCGGCGATCGCGACGATCTGCTCGGCGCTCTTCCCGGGCGCGTAGACGACTTCGGGGTATCCCTGCCGCAGCGCGCGATGATGATCGATCGAGGCGAACGGCAGCGACTCGGTCGGCGCGGCGGACAGCGCGTCGAGCGCTCCGTCCGGCGCCAGCGTTCCATCGGCGACCTGCCGAAGGAGCGCCAGGACGCGATCGCGGATCACACCACGGCCAGCGTCGCCGGCTGCACATCGGCGGGCCGATCCGCATCGGCGAGGAACTCGGCGAAGAGACCCTCGACCTCGCGGAAGTCGTCGACCGCGTGCAGCCGCTTTCTGAGCTCGGCGGAGCCCGGCAACCCCTTCACGTACCAGCCGAGGTGCTTCCGAAATTCGATCGCCGCCCCCTTGGGATCGGTTTCAAAGTCGGCGGCCATGCGCGCATGACGGATCGCGATCGCGAACCGCTCCCGAACCGGCGGCACGGGCGGCATCGGTGCGCCGTCGAGCAGCGCCCGCGCCTGCGTGAAGATCCACGGCTGGCCGAAGGAGCCCCGCGCGATCATCACGGCCGCGCATCCCGTCTCGCGATGCATCCGCGCGGCATCCTCGGCGGTCTTGATGTCGCCGTTGCCGATCACGGGGATCTCGACGGCGTCGACGACAGCGGCGATTTCGTCCCAGCGAGCGCTGCCCGTGTACATCTGGGCGCGCGTGCGCGGGTGCAGTGCCAGCGCCCGCGCCCCGGCATCCTCGCACCGGCGCGCGATCGTGACCGGGTCACGCATCTCCTCGCTCCAGCCACTGCGCACCTTGACGGTGACCGGCAGATGCGTAGCGCGCGCCACCGAGCGAATGACCTGCTCGACGAGGCCAAGATCCTTGAGACACCCGGAGCCACCGTTCCGCCGCACGACTTTCTTGACGGGACAGCCGAAGTTGATGTCGACGAACTCCGGCTGGAAGAGATCGGTGACGAGCGCCGCCGCCTCGCCCATCGCGGCGGGATCGGCGCCGAAGATCTGCACGCCGATCGGGCGCTCATCGGCGCCGAACCGGAGTTTCGCGATCGTTGCCGGGTTCTCGCGTCGAATCCCCTCGGCGGAGAGAAACTCCGTGACGACGACATCGGCGCCAAACGAGCGACAGAGTCGACGAAAGGGTGACTCCGACACTCCCGCCATCGGCGCCAGGTAGAGCGGCACCGAGTGGGCGACGGGAAACGGGAAGGGAGCGCGCATCAACATCCAAGCTAACGGCGACGGGAAAGGGCTGCAAACGCAAGGTTTGACACGACTTGGCCGTCCACCTACGTTACCGCGTCATGGAACTGCGAGAATTCTTTTCTGAAGACGCGATCCAGCTCGAGCTGAAAGGCGCGACCAAGGACGACATACTGAAGGAGTTGATCGGGCTCCTCAAGCTCGATGAAAAGTCCGAGGGCATGCTGTTCAAGATGCTGAAGCGGCGCGAGAATCTGGGCTCCACGGGCATCGGCCGTGGCATCGCGATCCCCCACTGTCGATCGCTGGTCGTCTCCAAGCTCCGCGTCGCGTTCGGCCGCAAGCCAGCCGGTGTCGACTTCAAGGCGATTGACGAGAAGCCCGTCTTCTTTTTCTTCCTGATCGTCGCGCCGCCGCTCGAGGTCTCCAATCAGTACCTGCCGGTCCTCGGCAAGATCGCGCAGTTCTCCAAGGAAGCCGACGTGCCGACCCGGCTCCTCGGGCTGACGGAGCCAACGCAGTTCATGGCCCTGCTCGCCGAAAAGGGCGTGTAGGTCGCGAGCCCCGACGGCGTCGCCGCCGCCACGCGGGTCGCCTGGTTGTCGCTCTGGACGTTTCGCGTTTCGAGTCAGTAGCGACGCAGTAGTTACCACGCAGCCGGGCTGAATTTCTGCCGCATCAGCGCCTGCAATTCGTCGTGCGGCAGCGCCTGCAGCGTGCGGCCGTTCCGGCCGACCATCGTCTCGGCGCCGACCAGTGCGTTGACGATCGCCTCCTCTGTCGCCTGGATCGTGGCGAGGAAGAGCGGGTCCATCGCGTCGTTGAAGAGCATGTCGATGTGCGCGACGGTACTCGAGGGTCCGCGTGGCGCGCCCGGGGTCTCGATGCCGATGTCGTCCGCGAGCGGGTTCGCGGTGGAGAAGGCCAGGAAGATGTCGCCCGACCCATCGCCGGAGGTGCCACCGACGCGGCCCAGGCCGAGCGTCGCGCGCTTGCAGAGTCGATCGAGTTGCCGAGACGTCAGCGGGGCATTGGTCGCGACGACGATGATGATCGAGCCGACGTCGCGATCAGGATCTGCCGGGAATCCATCGCCAACCGGTGTGCGCGCGGCGGTGACGAGCTGCCCCACGGGGATGCCCGCGATGCGGAGCTGGCTCCGCTGACCGGTGTTGCACTGGACGAGCACGCCGACGATGTAGCCGCCCTGCGCGGCGCTCAGCACGCGCGACGCCGTCCCCGTGCCGCCCTTGAAGCCGAAACACCGCATCCCCGTCCCGCCACCGACATTCCCTTCGGCGACCGGGCCGCTCGCCGCGACGTCGAGCGCGTGAAATGCGTCCTCGGGGTGCACGTGGAATCCGTTCACATCATTGAGGCCGCCGTCGAACGTTTCCGCGACGACCGGCAGCGACCACGGATACTCGGCGACGCCCTTCGGCTCCTGCTCCGCCGAGTGCCGGATCTCCCACGCGATCACGGCATCGCGCACGACGCCGACGCTGTGGGTGTTCGTGATCATCACCGGCCCCTCGAGGAAACCGCCTTCCTGCAGCCATTCGCTGCCGGTCATCTCGCCGTTGCCGTTCTGCGAGAAGAACCCGGCGAAGACCGGATCCTTGGAGTGCCGGCCGCGCGGCAGCACGGCCGTCACCCCCGTGCGCACCGGGCCCTGTCCGACCACGAACGGCCCCTTGCCATCGCCCGAGATCAGCGTCGTGAACCCGACTTCGACCCCCGGGACGTCCGTGATCGCGTTGAGCATGCCGGGCGTTCCCTCAAAGGGCACACCCAGGTCGCGGGCGCGAGGCCTCGCCGGAGGCGCGTGCGTCGTCGAGGCGCTGACGGAAGTGGCAGTCGATGCGGGCGATCCCTGGGCGCCAGCGCTCGCCTGCGAGACGGTGAGGGCCAGTGCGACGAGCAGCGCAGTGCCGTCATGCATGGGGGGTCTCCTTGGAGGGTGCGTGCGACTGACCACCGGTACCGCCAGGCGTATCGGATCAGCATTACGAAGCCGTAGTCCATATCCATCCGCTGATGGCAGAGGAGGAGCGTCGGCCCCGGGTTGTCGGCGACGACGTCGACCTCGACCTGCGGGTGCGGCGCGACGACGACGGCGTCCTTGAAGACTCGCCGGTGGCGAGACCGGCGGTTACCCCGGCGGCGTGTACCCCGCGATCATGCGCGGGTCCACGTCGTCGATGGTGAGGCGGGGGCGCCCGGCGGCAATGCGCAGGCGCAGGCGCCGGTACGTCGCGAGGTAATGTATGCCGACGAGGGCCGCGCCAAAACCGGCGGCCGCGCCGACGGCGAGTGCCCAGCGCGGGCCGAAGGTGTCGGCGACCCATCCGACGATCGGCGCACCGACGGGGGTTGTGCCGAGCGCGATCGCGAAGAAGATCGCGATCACGCGCCCGCGCATTTGCGCCTCGGTCGATAGCTGCACCGTGCTGTTCGCGGTCGTCGTGAACGTCTGCGCGGCAGTGCCGACGAGGACGAGGGCGACGCCGAAGAGTGCCGCAGTCGGCATCACCGCGGCGAGCGTCAGACCGACGCCGAAAAGGGCGGCGCCGACGAGCAGGATGCCGAGCCGGGGCGTGCCGCGTCTCGCCGCGAGCAGCGCGCCGGTGACGGACCCGATCGCCATCGTCGACGTCAGGAGCCCGTACTGGCGGGCGCCCCCGTGAAAGACGCTGACCGACATCGTGGAGATGAAGATCGGGAAGTTCAGCCCGAACGTGCCGATCAGGAAGAGCATGACGAGGACGGCGCGGATATCGGGACGGCGCCAGACATAGCGAAACCCGTCAACCAGGCCGCTGCGGGTCCCGACGGCGCGCGGCGCGCGATGGAGGTCGCCGACGCGCAGCATGCCCAGCGAGACGAGCACGGCGCCGAATGATGCCGCGTTGATGAGGAAGACCCAGCCCGTACCGACGGACGCGATCAGGAGGCCGGCGACCGCGGGCCCGACCAGTCGCGCGCCGTTGAACGAGGTGGAGTTGAGCGCCACGGCATTGGCGAGGTCCGTCTCGCCGACGAGATCGGCGACGAACGTCTGGCGCGCCGGGGCGTCGAAGGCCGCGACGGAGCCAAGCAGGAACGCAAAGACATACACGTGCCAGAGCTGCACGACCCCGGAGATCGTCAGGATCCCCAGGCCCAGGGCGAGCACGCCCATCGACGCCTGTGTCACGAGCAGGATCCGACGCCGATCCAGGCGATCGGCGGTGTAGCCGGTGATCGGCAGGAGGAGGAGCTGCGGCCCGAACTGCAGCGCCATGACGATGCCGACGGCGGTCGCGTTGTGGTGCGTGAGCTGGGTGAGCACCAGCCAGTCCTGGGCGGTGCGCTGCATCCAGGTGCCAATGTTCGAGACGACCGCGCCGATCGCCCAGACGCGGTAGTTGAACCCGCGGAGGGATCGGAACGTCCCCGCCCCTCGCGAGGGCGGCGTCGTGACGGGCATGCGGGTCGGTCCGGTCAGGGGTCGATGAGGCGCTTGAGCAGCGGAAGGGCGGCGGCGAGTTGCTCCTGTTCGCGCGGCGAGAGCGTCGCGCGGAGCGTACGGGCCAGCCAGTCCTCGCGCGCCGCGCGGTTCGCTTTCACCATCGCGCGGGCCGCTGGCGTCAGCGCGAGGATCGTCTGTCGCCCGTCGGCGGGGTCGGGCGCCCCGCGGACGAGCCCCGCGTCCTCGAGCGCGGCGACCGTCGCCCCCATCGACTGCGGCCGCACGCCCTCGGCGCGCGCCAGCGTCGTGACCGTCGCCGGCCCCTCGCGATCGAGCCGGCCGATCGCCGACATCTGCGAGAGCGTCAACTCGCCCGGGCGCACCTCCTCGCGGAGGCGACGCATTACCCGCCCGATCAGCTCGCGGAGGTCATGAGCGAGCGCGAGCGCCTGCGTGACATCGGGGATCTCCGGCTGCGGCATCGCGCGAAAGCTAGCCGATGTGAAGTGTGGCTACAAAGGCAGCCTTCCTATCAGCGGCACTGGCCCGTGCAGGCGGATCGAAGCTTGCGTTGCGTACCCTGCGGACCGGTAATCCACCGCGTTCACCGCGTGCTCGCCGCGCCACGTCACGAACGCAACAACATGCCAGCGCCGGGGCGACAAGACCTCGTGCGGGCGGGGGGATCGGAGTGAAACCAGACAACTCGCCCGAGGGTCGGACGATCGACATCGGCGCGTCGCCCGCGCGCCGCGCGGTGCCAGCCGCGTTACCCTCCGTATCCACCCGACCCAGCGCGTACCCGTCGGACTGGGAGGTGGCGTTCGCTCCCGCCAGCCCGGTGCCGGCCGACTATGCGTTCGGCCGACGGAGCAGCATTCTCCAGGCCGGCGCGCTCTTCCCGCCGGCGACGAGGCCACTGCCCTGCGATATCCGCTGGGAGCGCGACGTTCCGGTCATGCTGCGCGATGGCGTCACCATTTACACTGACGTATTGCGTCCGGTCGGCGACGGCAAGGTGCCGGCGATCGTGGCGTGGAGCCCGTACGGCAAGACGATACCGCAGCAGGACGTCCAGTCGGGCGTTGACCCGAGCGAGGTCACCGGCCTCTCCAAGAGTGAAGGACCCGACGCCGGCTTCTGGGTCTCCCACGGCTATGCGGTGGTCAACCCCGATGCCCGGGGCGCCGGCAAGTCGGAGGGCGATATCCATGCCTGGGGTAGCGTCGACGGGCAGGACGGCCACGACGTCATCGAGTGGATCGCGCAACAGCCGTGGAGTACCGGCAAGGTGGCGCTGCACGGGACCTCCTGGCTGGCGATCGCGCAATGGTTCATCGCCGAGACAAAGCCGCCTCATCTGTCCGCGATCGCGCCATGGAACGGGATGAGCGATGTGTACCGACAGAATCTGATGTGGGGCGGCATTCCAAACGTGGCATTCCTCGCCGGCGTCTTCGATCACCTCGCCGGTGCGGCGCGCGTCGAGCGACCTGACACCACGGCGAACGCGCACCCGCTGCTGGATGCGTACTGGCAGGACAAGGCGGCAAAGCTGGAGTCGATCACGGTTCCCGCCTACGTCGTCACCGACGTCGTAACCGATCTGCACCGGATGGGGACCTTCGAAGGCTTTCGCCGACTGGGATCCACCGACAAATGGCTGCGGGTCGACAACCGGCAGGAGTGGACCGACCAGTACGATCCGGCGAACGAAGCGGACCTGCTCACGTTCCTCGACTACTTCCTTCGCGGCGCCGACAACGGGTGGCAGAACACCCCGGTCGTGCGGACGGCGATTCTGGATCCAGGCGGGACCGACCGACTGAATGTGCCGTACACGAGCTGGCCGCTGACGGAGACGCAGTACGAGCGCCTGTATCTTGCCGCCGACGAGGAACTCCAACGGACCGCGGTCACCACGCCCGTGCAGGCGAGCTACCCCGCCACCAGCGGCCAGGCCGTCTTCACCTACCGCTTCGCCGCCGACACCCAGCTGACGGGATATCTCAAGGCGCACCTCTGGGTCGAGACGAAGGACGCCAGCGACGCGGATCTCTTCGTGCTGGTCGAGAAGCTGGACGCGGCCGGCAACCTGCTCGTGCCGGACCAGGAGAGTGCGCAACAGTATTTCCCGGTGCCGCCCGCCGGCGCGCATGGTCGCCTCAGGGTCTCTCTGCGACAACTCGATCCGATACTGTCCACGGACTTCGTGCCGATCCAGTCATTCGACCAGCCGCAGCCGCTCCACCCTGGCGACGTCGTGCCCGTCGACATCGCGATCATGCCCGCGTCGGAGATCTTTCATGCGGGCGAGCAGTTGCGTTTGACGATCGCGGGGCGCGAGTTCACCCCGCCGACGGCGACACGAGCGCCCTCGGGTCTGCTGGCGTTCATGCGCCCGCTCCCACCACTGCCGACCCGCAACGCCGGTCTCCATCTCATTCACGGCGGCGGCGATCGCCAATCCTTCCTGCAGATTCCGGTCATTCCCCGAGCGACATGAGCGCGGCTCGCGCTGCGCGCAGGCGGTTCAGGCCTCGGCGATCGCGGCGATCGACACGCGCAGTCCCGGCACGCTGACCGGCATCCTCGCCCCCTGTCGTGCCGGCGGATCGGCAGGAAACCACCGCAGCCATTCCTCGTTCATGCCGGGAAAGTCCGCCTCGTCCGCCAGGATCACCGTGGCGCTCACCACCTTGTCGAGTGAGCTGCCTGCAGCGAGCAGAATCGCCGAAATGTTCGTCAGACATTGGCGCGTCTGCTCCTGAATCGTCGATCCGACCAGCGCGCCCGTCTGCGGATCGTTCGGCCCCGTACCGGAGACGAAGATCAGCCCGGCGGCCCTTACCGCCTGACTGTACGTCGCCGGTGGCGTCGCGGCGTCGGACGCGAAGATGATCTCCCGGGCCATGCATGCTCCACGCGTTGGCGGCGCGCAAAGGTGGCGCGACGCGCCACGGCGAGCAACTCGCCATCCTCGACCGTTGCTCGACGCCTGCGTCGCGTATCTCGCAGGGCGTCGATGGCCACGTCGCAGGTCAGGACATTGCACTTTCCAGAAATATATTTACGTTATACGCAAACTTCTTTGCGAGGTCACGGTGGAAATGATCCAGGTGAAGCTGGCCCGTGAGAGTGGGCGTCTCGCCGTCGCGTTCACGGCGCTGTTTTGGTTCGGCGCCTTTTGGCTCTTCAGCGAAGCAGCGTGGATACCGCTCAAGGAGGTCGCGGCGGCACTCCCGACCCCAAGAGCCGGGCAAGAGTTCGTTGGGCTCGCTCGAGCCCTCCTCGCCGAAACGCCCGCTTTCGCGCTGATGGGCGCGCTCTGGACCGCCAGAGGACTCTTCCGCCGGTTCGCCGGCGGCGAAGCCCTCTCGCCGGCGACTGGACGCTCGTTGAGCGTGATTGGCGGCTGGTTTCTGGCGAGCGCCCTCGCTTCAGGGATGTTTCCGGGCGCGCCGGCGGGAGCGCCCAGTGCCACCTTCACCGCGCACCCGGCAGTCAGTGCCGAAATCGTGCTCGGCTGCGTCGGCGCATCGCTCATCCTGCTGGGCAGGGCCTTTTCGATCGCGGCGGCGATGAAGGCCGACCACGACCAGATCGTCTAATCCATGCCCATCATCGTTCGTCTCGATGTCATGCTCGCGCTCCGGAAGGCCAAGGCCAAGGACATCGCCGAGCAGATCGGCCTCAACGAAACCAATCTGTCTCTGCTCCGGACGGGGAAGGTGAAAGGCGTGCGATTCGAGACCCTGGCCAGACTCTGTAAGGCGCTGGATTGCAAGCCAGGTGACCTGCTGGATTTCGAGCCGTGAGGCACGGGCCCCTCACTCCCACTCGATCGTCGCGGGCGGCTTCGAGCTGATGTCGTAGACGACGCGGTTCACGCCGGGCACCTGATTGATGATCCGCGTCGAAATCCGCGCGAGCACGTCGGGCGGAAACGGATACCAGTCCGCCGTCATCCCGTCCGAGCTCGTCACGGCCCGCAGCGCGATCACGTGCTCGTATGTCCGCCCATCGCCCATCACACCGACGCTCCGCACCGGCAGAAAGACGGCGAACGCCTGCCAGATCTCGTGGTAGAGCCCCGCCTCGCGAATTTCATCGAGGTAGATCGCGTCGGCGTGGCGCAGCGTCTCGAGCGCGGACGGCGTCACCGCGCCGAGCACGCGAATCGCCAGCCCCGGTCCCGGAAACGGATGCCGACCGACCATCTCCTCCGGCAGCCCGAGCTCTCGGCCAACGTTGCGCACCTCGTCCTTGAACAGCTCCCGGAGCGGTTCGACGAGCTTGAATTTCATCCCGGGTTTGAGGCCGCCGACGTTGTGGTGCGTCTTGATCGTCACGGACGGCCCACCCGACGGCGCGGCCGATTCGATCACGTCCGGGTACAGCGTCCCCTGCACCAGAAACTCGACCGGCGGGCCGGGCTGCTGCTCCACGTCCAAGGCGGCCGCCTCGAAGACATCGATGAACGTGTGCCCGATGATCCGGCGCTTCTCCTCGGGGTCATCGACTCCCTCGAGCGCGGCGAGGAAGCGCGCAGCGGCGTCGACGGTCACCAGCGGAATCTCGAGGTGCTGGCGAAACGTGCGCTCCACCTGCTCGCGCTCGTGCCGCCTGAGCAGCCCGGTGTCGACGAAGATGCACGTCAGCTGCCTGCCGATCGCGCGGTGCACGAGCGCCGCCGCGACCGCCGAGTCGACGCCGCCCGACAACCCGCAAATCACGCGCGATGCGCCGACCCGCTCCGCAATCGCGCCGACATGGCCGTCGATGAACGCGCCCGGCGTCCACGACGGATCGGCATGACAGACGTCGAAGAGGAAATTCTCGATCAGCTCCACGCCACGCGGCGTGTGCGCGACCTCCGGGTGGAACTGCACGGCATACACCGGGCGCGAGTCCGCGCGGATCGCCGCGATCACCCCGGCGTCGCTGCGGGCGACGACGTGAAATCCCGGCGGGGGCTGATCGACGTGGTCGCCGTGACTCATCCAGACCCCCATCCGCTCGCCACACGCAAACCCGCCGAAGAGGCCGCCGTCCTCACCGACCACGACCTCGGCGCGACCGTACTCCCGCGGCCCCGGCACCGTGCGGCCGCCGGAGACCTGTGCGATCAGATGCATGCCGTAACAGATCCCGAGCGTCGGCGCGATGTCGAGCAACGCCACGTCGGCCGTCGGCACGTCGTCCCCGTAGATGGAGTTCGGGCCGCCGCTCAGGATGATCCCCGTCGGTCGCCACTCACGCACCCACTCCAGTGAGCGCGTCGGCGGATGGATCTCGCTGTAGACGCGCGCCTCACGCACGCGCCGCGCGATCAGCTGCGTGAATTGCGATCCGAAATCGAGAATCAGGATCCGGCTCGACATCTCACACCCTCCAGTGGGCGTCCGTCAGCTGCAGCGTCTCGACCTGCATCGTCTCGAGGTCGAGGATCGCCGCCGTCGGCGTCCCGAAGAGCCACCCGCACGCCTCACCCGGGTTGACGAGCAGCGTCTCGCCATGCCACCGCACCTCGGCCTTGTGCGACCACCCGTGCACGACGACCGTGTGCCCCTCGATCGAGCGCGGCGCGACATCGCCCAGATCGTGCACGATCAGCACCCGCTTGCCGTCCAGCTCCACACTGTGCGGCGATTCATACAGCTCGGCGCCGACCCCGCTGCTCGCGGCCGACTTGAGCCCCTCATGATCGCCGTCGTTGTGCCCGAAGACCCCGCCGAGCGCCATGTGCAGGTCGCGGAACGGCGCCAGCGAAAACGGCGAACAGAAGTCCCCCGCGTGCAGCACCATGCCGACCCCCGACGCCGCCATGCGGCGCAGCAGTTCGGCGATCGCGGGCACGCGGTCGTGGGTGTCGGCCATCACTCCGATGCGCACGCGACCTCCCGCCAATCCGGCGTCGCCGACTCGTGGGCCACCAGATCCGCCGTCGTCTCCCGCACGCGCACCACCGCCCATCGTCCGCCGTCCACCATCACCTCGGCCGGCCGCGGGCGCGCGTTGTAGTTCGATGCCATCACGAATCCGTAGGCACCAGCCGTCCGCACGACGAGGAGATCGCCCGGCTCGACCGCCTCCAGCTCGCGGTCGAGCGCGAGAAAGTCGCCCGATTCGCAGACCGGGCCGCAGACGTCGACCAGGTCGCGCCCGGCGCGCGGCACCACCGGCTCGACGGCGTGATACGCCTGATAGTGCGACGGCCGAAGCAGATCGGTCATCCCGGCATCGGTGATCACGTAGGTCTTGGCCCCGCTCCGCTTTCGATAGAGGACACGAGTCAGCAGAATCCCGGCATCGGCGACCAGAAACCGCCCCGGCTCGAGCACGAGCGTGAGCCCCGCCGCGCGGGCCGCCCCGCTCACCACGCGCGCATACGCCTCCACATCTCCGCCGGGCTCCCCGCCATACGAGACCGCGAGACCGCCGCCAAGATCGAGATAGGCCAGCGTGTCGACGCCGGCACGGCGGACCCCGGCGACCACGGCGAGCATCTTCGCCGCCGCCTGCTCGTACGGGACCGTCGACGCGATCTGCGATCCGATGTGCATGCCGATGCCGACCAGCCGAACGCCCGCCAGCACGCGCGTCCGCTCGACGAGGGCCGGCACCGCGTCGGCGGGGACGCCAAAGCGCATGCTCCCCTCCCCCGTCCGCGTGTACGGATGCGGCGTCTCCGCCGACACATCCGGATTGACGCGAATCCCGAGATCGACGACGACGCCCCGCTCGCGCGCGAGTGCATCCAGCCGCTCGACCTCATCGGCGGACTCGACGTTCACCATCAGCACGCGCGCGGCGATCGCGTCACGCAGTTCATCGTCGCTCTTGCCGACCCCGCTGAAGACGACGTCCGAACCGGCGAACCCCGCGCACCGCGCGCGGTACAGCTCCCCGCCCGAGACGATGTCCACGCCCGCCCCCAGGCCATGCAGCAGTCGCAGCACAGCGAGGTTGCCGTTCGCCTTGACGCTGAAGTGGATCCGATGCGGCGTCGACCCGAGGGCTCCGGTCAGTGCGGCATGGCGCGCGCGGATCACCGAGGCGCTGTACACGTACGTCGGGGTGCCGACCGCGTCTGCGATCGCCGACAGCGGCACGGCATCGCAGGCGAGCGCGCCATCGGCGCGGGTGAAGCCCGCTAGTACGCTTTCGCCCACAGCGCCTCGGCCGTGGCGGGACGCGCGCAGCGCAGGCACGAGGTCGACGCCTCCGCCGACCGGAACTCGTCGTCGGGCAGCACGCGAATCGTCGCCTTCGTCTCCTCCTTGATCTGCGCCTCGCACGCGGCGTCCCCGCACCATCCGGCGTAGACGAATGCGCCCTCGCCGTCCATCACCTCGCGAAACCGGTCATACGTGATCGGCCCGCGCAGGCTGTGCGCCTCCCGCCGCGCCATCGCCGCCGCGCGCATGTCGTCCTGGATCGCTGCCAGCAGCGCCGGCACCCGCGCGCCCAGCGCGCCGAGCGGGACCGGCGCCTTCGCCCGCGAGTCCCGGCGCACGAGGACGCACTGCTGCTGATCCAGGTCCCGTGGCCCGAGCTCCATCCGGAGCGGGACACCGCGCAGCTCCCACTCGTAGTACTTCGCCCCCGGCTTCATCCCGTCGCGGTGATCGACGTGCACGCGAATCGGCGTCGACGCGCCACGCAGGTCGAGCGCGACGCGCGCCGCGGCCTCGAGGACGCGCGCCCGTTCCTCGTCGGTCCGATAGATCGGCACGATGACGAGTTCGGTCGGCGCGAGGCGCGGCGGGACGCGGAGGCCCAGGTCATCGCCGTGCGTCATCACGAGACCACCGATCATGCGGGTCGACGTGCCCCAGCTCGTGTTCCACGCGTGGTCGATCCCGCCAGCCTCCGTCTGGAAGGTCAGGTCGAAGGCGCGCGCGAAGTTCTGCCCGAGGTTGTGGGACGTGCCCGCCTGCAGCGCCTTGTTGTCCTGCATCATCGCTTCGCACGAGTACGTGCGCAGCGCCCCGGCAAACCGCTCCGAGTCGGTCTTCCGCCCGGTGACGACCGGCATCGCCATCCACTCGTCCATGAACGTGCGGTAGACCCCGAGCATCTCCCGCGCCTTCGCCTCGGCCTCATCGTGGGTCGCGTGCGCCGTGTGCCCTTCCTGCCACAGGAACTCGAGCGTCCGCAGGAAGAGCCGGGTGCGCATCTCCCAGCGGACGACGTTCGCCCACTGGTTGATCAGGAGCGGCAGATCGCGATAGCTCTGCACCCACTTGGCGAACATCGCGTAGATGATCGTCTCCGACGTCGGCCGGACCACGAGGGGCTCCTCGAGCACCTTGCCGCCGCCGATCGTCACGACCGCCAGTTCGGGCGCGAACCCCTCGACGTGCTGCGCTTCCTTCCGCATGAAGCTTTCGGGAATGAAGAGCGGGAAGTACGCGTTGCGCACGCCGGTCGCCTTGAACATGTCGTCCATCGCGCGCTGCATCCGCTCCCAGATCCCGTACCCGTCGGGTCGGATCACCATGCAGCCGCGGACCGGACTGTAGTCCGCCAGTTCGGCGCGCAGGACGACTTCGTTGTACCAGGCGCTGAAATCGGCGGCGCGGGTCGTCAGCTTCTGGTCGTCGGCCATGTCCGTCAGGTCGGGGCGTCGGCGTCGAACACCCCGTCGGCATCGACGAGCTGCTCGATGCTCATCGTGCGCTCCGTGCCGTCGGCGAGTGTTCGCACGACGAGTCGTGCGTCGGGCGCCGCCTCGGGTCGCACGATCGCGACATATCGGGCCCGCGCCCGCGCGGCGGCCTTGACCTGGTTGCCAAGCGACTGCACGCGAAGCGCGTACTCGACGCGCCGCCCGCGCCGACGCAGCGCGCCCGCGACCGATGCGATGTCGCGCGCCGTCCCTTCCTCGCCCGCGACCCAGTAATCGAGCGCCGCCGGCGTGCCGATCGGGATGCCGCGGGCCCGCAGCAGCTCGGTCAGCACGACGTCCCCCATGCCGAATCCGAGCGCCGGCAGGTCGACGCCGCCCACCGCGGCGAGCAGACCGTCGTAGCGGCCGCCGCCGCAGATCGCGCGCAGCTCGCCGCGCCGATCGAAGATCTCGAAGACGATCCCCGTGTAATACGCGAGCCCGCGGACGATCGAGAGATCGAGCGCCAGCCAGTGGTCCGCGGCGTCGCCGAGGAGCGCGCCGACCGCCTGCTGGTACTGCACGAGGCGGTCGATCTCCGCCACATCGAGCCGCGAGCCGAGAGCCTCGACGCGCGTGCCGGCGAGCGTGCCGTGCCGCGCGAGTTCGACGAGCGAGTCCGCGAGCGGCGCGCCCAGACCCGCCGTCGCCAGGCGCGCGCGCGCCTCCTCGTCGGTCGATCGTCCGATCTTGTCGAAGACGGCGTACACGGCGGGCAGGGCGGTGTCGGCCACGCCGAGCGACGCGAGCAGCGCGTTGAGCAGGCGCCGATCGGAGAACCGCACGATGATGTCGTCGTGCGTCAGGCCGAACGCGCGCAGCATGTCGACCGCGCAGGCGACCAGCTCGGCGTCGGCGCGCACATCGGCCTCGCCGACGATGTCGACGTTGAGCTGGAAGTGCTCGCGCAGGCGACCGCGCTGCGCGCGCTCGTAGCGAAAGAGCTGCGGCACGGCGAACCAGCGGACCGGCTTGGGCAGCGCGTTGGCGCGCGCACCGACCATTCGCGCCAGCGTCGGCGTCATTTCCGGCCGGAGCGCGACCGCGCGATCGCCCTTGTCGGTGAAATTGTACAGCTGGCCGACGATCTCGTCGCCGCTCTTGCGGGTGTACAGCTCCGTCGGCTCGAGCGGCGGCCCGTCGTACTCCACGAAGCCGTACCGCTGCGCGACCGCGCGCCAGGTCGACTGAATGAACGCGCGTTCCGCGAACTGTTCCGGGTAAAAATCGCGAAAACCCGGTAACGGGCCGGTTGACATCGGCAAAAGTTACGCGCCGAGCGGAGGCACCTGCAAGCTCGCCATCGCGTCGCCCACGGTGTGGAACGAGCCCGTAACCAGCACGCTGCCACCGAACGAGCCTGCGCGCGCGAGCGCGCGCTCGAAGTCGGGTTCCACCTCCGCGACCCAGCGCTGCGAGACGGCAAACGCGAGGGCCTCGTCGGGGTGCCACGCCCGACTGGCGGGCGCCGTCGGGGCGCTCGTCAGGATGAAGCGGTCGACCGCATCGGCGAGCGCCGCCATGACGCCGCGCCAGTCCTTGTCGGTCAGCACCGAGAGCAGGGCGACGACGGGCCTCGGTGGAGCGACCGTGGCGAGCGTCCGCGCCAGCATGGCCGCGCCATCCGGGTTGTGCGCGACGTCGAAGATGTACGGGCCGACCCGCTGGAATCGACCCGGGAGCGTGACGGCGGCGAGGCCGTCGGCCAGCGCCGCGGGGGTCGCGGCGAACGGCGGCCCGACGAGATCGAGCATCGCGATCGCGGTCGCCGCATTCGTCGCCTGATGGGCGCCGGCGAGCGCCGAGCGAAGTCTGGTCGGCGCCGCACCGGGTCCCCGGATCGTGAACGACGTGCCCCCGACGGGTTCGACGACGACATCGGTGAGCACGTAGTCGTCGGCGACGACGCGGACCGGATCCGCGCCCGCCTCGCGGGCGATGCGGGCGAGCAGCGCGCGGATCGCGGGATCGGGCTCGCCGATCACGGCCGGCCGTCCCGGTTTGAAGATCCCCGCCTTCTCCCAGGCGATCTGCTCGCGCGTCGCGCCGAGGAATTCGACATGGTCGATGCCGATCGAGACGACTCCGGCGACGAGCGGCGTGAGGACGTTGGTCGCGTCGAGTCGGCCGCCAAGGCCGACCTCGACGACGGCGACGTCGACGCCGGCGGCATCGAAGAGTTCGAACGCCATCGCCGTCGTCGCCTCGAAGAAGGTGGCGTGCAGGCGCTCGACGTCCGGCGTGCGGCGGCGGATCCAGTCGGTGACGTCGTCCTCGGTGATCGGCACGCCGTCGATCAGGAACCGCTCGCGAAAGTCGACGAGGTGAGGCGACGTGTAGAGGCCCACCCGGAGGCCGCGTCGACGCTCGACTGCGGCGAGGATCGAGGAGACGCTCCCCTTGCCGTTCGTCCCGGCGACATGAAACGCACGGAGGCGCTCATGGGGCCGGCCGACGACGTCGAGCAGCGCCTCCATCCGTTCGAGGCCGAGTTTCCATTTGCCGGTGGTCCGCGCGAAGAGATACGCGAGCGCGTCGCGGTACGCGCTCAGGGCGCCGCGTACCCCACCGCGGCCGGCTTGCCGCTCATGTGCCGCAGGAGCTGGCCGACCGCGCGCTTGAGGTCCCGCCGGTGCACCACCTCGTCGACCATGCCGTGGTCGAGGAGGAACTCCGCCGACTGGAAGCCGTCCGGGAGATCCTGGCCGATCGTCTGCTTGATCACCCGCGGCCCGGCAAAGCCGATCACCGCGCCCGGCTCGGCGACGATCGCGTCGCCGAGCATGGCGAAGCTGGCACTCACGCCCCCCATCGTCGGGTTGGTGAGGATCGACACGTACGGAATCCGGCGCTCGCCGAGCTGGGAGAGGATCGCCGAGGCCTTCGCCATCTGCATCAGCGACAGCACGCCTTCCTGCATCCGGGCGCCGCCGGACGCGGAGGCGAGGATCAGGGGGTACTTCCGCTCGAGGGAGCGTTGCCCGAGGCGGGCGATCTTCTCGCCGACGACGGCCCCCATCGACCCGCCCATGAAGGCGAAGTCCATGACACCGAGGCTGACCGGCATCTCGTCGAGCGTGCCGCTCACGGCGAGCAGCGCCTCGCCGTCGCCGGCGTTGGTCGTCGCCTTCTTGAGGCGCTGCTGGTATTCGGGGAAGCCAAGCGGGTCCGTTGACCGCAGATCCGCCGCGACTTCCTCGGCGCTGCCGTCATCGAGCAGGATCGACGCGTACTCGCTGGCGCGGATCCGGCGGTGATAGTCGCACGCCGGACAGACGTTCAGGTTGCGGACGAACTTCTCGCGAAGGTCCGTATGCCCGCACGCCTCGCACTTTTCCCACGCGTCCGGCGGGATCTCGAGGCGCTCGGTGCGCGGTCGTCGCGGCTCTTTCTTCTTGGACCACCAGGCCATGCCCGAAACCTGGACGCCGAGGCCCTAAATTGCCAGGCTGTCGGCCCGGCCCCGTCCCTCGCTCGAAATGCGCACGAGGATGCCGATCGCCAGCCAGCTCGAGAGCATGAAGGAGCCGCCATAGCTGAAGAACGGCAGCGGGATCCCCGCGATCGGCATCAGGTTCACCGTCATGCCGACGTTCTCCCCGACGTGGACGAACCAGCTGGCCGTCAGTCCGAACGCGACGAGGCTGCTGAACGTGTCGTTGGCCCGCGTGGCGATCCGCACGCAGCGGAGGAAGAGCGCGAGAAAGAGCGTCAGGGCGAGGGCGACGCCGATGAATCCGAGCTCCTCCCCGACGACCGCGAAAATGAAGTCCGTGTGCTGCGCAGGGAGAAACGCGAGGCGCTTCTGCGTCCCGAGCGTGAACCCCTTGCCGAGCCAGCCGCCGGACCCGATCGCCACCTGGGACTGGATCACGTGGTAGCCCGACGCCCGCGGATCGCTCGACGGGTCGAGGAAGACGAGCAGGCGGTTGCGCTGGTAGGGCTTGAGGTGGTCCCAGAGCAGCGGGGCGGCGATTCCCATGAAGACGTTGGCCAGGACGACGGCGACGCCTTCCCAGAGATACGGCTTGTACGACCAGACGAGCACGATGAGGATCAGGAACCACGCCGTCCAGTATGCGGTGCTGAAGGCCAGGAGGAGGCTCACCCCCGGGCTCGCAATCAGCAGCAGCAGCTGCCACGGCACGCCAAACCAGAAGAGCATGGCGAAGAAGATGCCAATGAAGACGATGCTGCTCCCGAGGTCCGGCTGCAGGAAGACGAAGACCCACGGCACGCCGACGACGAGCGCGGGCTTCCAGAGTTCGAGGAGACTGCGCGGTGCCGTCTTCATCGCCGCGAGCGTGCGAGCCAGCATCAGCACGACGGCGATCTTGGCGAGTTCCGATGGCTGGCCCAGGCGGTGCCCGTGGATGGTGAACCACGCCGAGCTGCTGGCGGCGGTCCCGGCCCCGGAGCCGAAGATGGGGAGGACGGCGAGGATGGCAAGGACGATGAGATAGGCCGGCCAGGCGGCCCACTCGAGCAGCCGCACGGACGCGCGGCTGACGACGAACGCCGCCATCAGCCCCATCCCGAGCCAGGCGATCTGCGATCGCCAGAGGTGCATTGCCACGGTCGGCGCGTCGGTGACGCCGGCCGAGTAGACCATCAGGATGCCGAAGACCGACAGGATCAGCGCCAGCGCGACCGTCGGGTAGTCGAGAATCGCGCGCCGCTCCACCGCTACCTCACCCTTCCGTCTGCACCGCGGACGCCGGCGCCACCTTGAGGTAGTGCTCGATCATCCTGGACGCGAGGCGCGCCGCATGGCCGCCGTGGCCGCCGAACTCCAGCAGGACGGCGACGACGATCGTCGGGTTGGCCGCGGGCGCGAAGCCGACGAACCACGCGTGCGTGTGCAGCGGGTCCTGCGTGTTCTGCGCGCTGCCCGTCTTGCCGGCGAGGACGATCCCCTGGATCTGCGAGGCGGCGGCGGTGCCGCCGGCGGCGACGACGCCGGTCAGCGCGACGCGCAGCCCGGCAAACTGGGCCGAGTCGAGCTGGAAGATGCGGCGCCGCTGGGGCTGCGACTTGCGGACGATCGTCGGCTGCGCTTCCTGGCCGTCGGTCGCCAGCGCCGTGTAGAAGCGCGCCATCCCCGCGACCGTCTGCGCGTTCTCCCCCTGGCCGATCGCGAGGTTGAGCACGACCGAGGTGCTGTAGCCGCGCGGGCCGTACAGCCGGTTGTAGTAATCGAGCGACGCCGGGAAGTAGCCGAACGACTCGTTCGGCAGATCGATCCCCGTGCGGTCGCGGAACGAGAGGGCGACGCCACCGGCGATCAGCCGCGAGAGGCCGACCTTGAGGCCGAGCTGATAGAAGTACACATCGCACGACTTCTCGATCGCCTGCGACAGGGTGAGGCTGCCATGGCCGTGCGGATCCCAGCAGTGGTAGTAGCGGTTCCCGAACTGAAAGCCGCCGGTGCACGGCTCGGGCATGTGCTCATCGAGCGTCGCAATGTGGTTCTGCAAGGCCCACGTCGCCGTCGCCAGCTTCCAGGTCGACCCGGGCGGATAGTGCGCCTGGATGACCTTGTTGTAGAGCGGCCGGCGCGGATCGCTGTTCAGCTCGCGCCAGTAGTCGGCGGGGATCCCGCCGATGAATCGGTTCGGATCGAACGACGGCGCACTGTAGAGGGCCAGGACCGCGCCCGTCGTCGGCTCGATCGCGATCGCGCCGCCCTGCAGCGAGTCGCCGAAGAGGCTCGCCGTATAGCGCTGCAGATCGAGGTCGATGTTCGTGTAGAGCGGCGGCGCGGCCTCCGGCAGCGAGTCACGTCGCGCGCCGGCATCGCGCACCACGCGGCCGCGGGCGTCAACCTCCACGAAGCGCATCCCCTCGCGCCCGCGGAGCCGGCTCTCGTACTCCTTCTCCAGGCCCCCCTTCCCGACCTGCTGCCCGGCCTTGTACCCCGAGTCCTGAAAGGCCTTCGAGTTCAACTCGGCTTCGGTGATTTCGCCGGTATAGCCGACGAGCGCGGCGACCGCCGGACCATCGGGATAGTGGCGCTTCGGCGCCGACTGGATGATCAGGCCTGGGAACTGGATCCGATGTTCCTCCAGCACGGAGACGACATCGAACGGGGCGTCGGTCAGGATCACCGTCGGCCGGTTCGGTGCGCGATGATAGCGGCGAACCGCCGCCTCCATCTGGTCCGGCCCGAGCGGCACCGTCGCCGAGAGGCGGCGGAGCACCGCGCGCAGCGAGTCGACCGTCGGGCTGAGCATCGAGACCGAATACCCCGGCACATTCTCGGCGAGCACGCGCCCATCGCGGTCGTAGATCGTGCCGCGCGGCGCCGGGAGCGGCACCTCGCGCAACCGGTTCGTCTCGCTCTGCAGCGCGTACTTCGCATTCTGCAGGACCTGCGTCCAGAAGAACGCCCCGAGCAGCACCATGAACGCCCCGAAGAGTCCCCATGAGGCCACTCGGGCGCGGCGCGCGACGTCGTTCGGATGAAAGCTCATCGCCGGCGGCTCATTGCGAGATCGCGGGTTCGAGCAACGGGCGCATCAGCACGAGCAGCACCACACCCGCGATCGCCGTCGCGGCCGCGGAGAGCGGCGCCCAGACGAGCAGCTGCTGCACGAGTTCCACGCCACTCGCCTGACGCGCCACGACGACGTAGATGATCGCGAACGTCCAGCGGCCAGCGAAGAAGAAGAAGCCGTTGAGCGCGAGATTGTCGGCAAAGAAGACCGCCTTGAGCCACGACGCGAGGTACCCGACGGCGCTCATCGCCAGCGCCCCGGCGCCGAAGGTATGCGGCGTCAGCGCGTCGGCGACGAGCCCCATGAGACACCCGACGATCGCGGCGGATCCGGGCCGGATCCGGACGGCGACGAGCAGCAGCGCGATCACCCGGAAGTCGATTTCGGCCCGCCACCCCAACAGCGGCCTCAGCGAGAAATCGAGCAGGATGAGAAACGCGAACGCGATCGCCGTGCGTACGATCCCGTTGATGCTCACGAGCGACGCACCGGCGCCCGTCGCGCGAGGTCATTGGCACTCACTGCGGCGTCCCCGCCGGCCGCGCCACGGTGTCGCGCGTCGCGGCTCCACTGTCGCGCGTCGCGGCTCCACTGTCGCGCGCCGCGGGCTCCGACGCACGGTCGGCCTGCGTCGACGCGGCCGCGCGTGGCGCCGGCCGATGCGCGGCCCG
>Ga0209611_10005331_pt1 | contig 21587 bp, 19 predicted proteins | sample S1TSphgellanicum_3_FD_187693 | JGI IMG/M metagenome (GOLD analysis project Ga0209611, IMG submission 187693) | Host-associated microbial communities from peat moss isolated from Minnesota, USA - S1T2_Fc - Sphagnum magellanicum MG (SPAdes) (version 2) | ecosystem: Host-associated > Plants > Peat...
AGTTGAAAGTTGATCTTGTAGTTGCAAATATTCTCAAATCTAGTCGCAATCGACTATAAGTCGCATGTAGTCGTAAATTGACTGGTTACATTTTGGCTGATTTCTACTAGTGTAATCCCCAGAACTGCTGTCCTTTTTCCTCATCCAGGTGCTGATCAACTCGAATCTTTTGGCAAATCTCTCCCCACCTCGAATTTGCCTTGTTGTCTTCAGACAACGCCAACCGTTCCTTATAGTTGTTGTAAGAGTTGGCAATGTTCATTTGCTGGACTTGTAGTAACACAGGTACTTCTGCGTAAGTCGCGGCTCTAGGGAGAGCCTGCTTTCCTTGCTCTACATCAAAAACCCACCTGATCCAATCGGCATAGTCATCAGCATCTGTGATTTCTTCTTTCATGAAATCATCGGCTTGCTCTTGTAACGTCAGCTGCAGCATCTATTGTGGTCCTTCCAACAATACCAAATCCTCAAGCTCGATGTTTCCGAACTCAGATTTGTCATCAACTGGCTCCACCAGTTGAATCCCGCCTTCACGATCCTCGTCTGTGTCAGAGTCGGAATCTGATGTCATCGCATCCATTTGTCCTGTTGCAATGTGTTCACACAAGGATGGCTTTCTGACAATTGTGTCCAATTTTCCATCGAGACGCGTGTTTCCCAGGGTGGCAACAACCTCTTGCATCAGAGTTTCCGAATTCATCTTCTGCAGCATGTTGACCACGGTCAATGGCAGTACTTTTACCCTGGTACCTGGTCCGTGCCTCACTTGGATCAACCCCCGCTCCACATCGACAACTACTCCAATTTTGATCAGAAGATCGAGCCCAAACAGCAAGTCATAGCTGTCTGTGTCCACCACCATAAAGGTCATGGTGCATTGCACACCTCCGACCTTGATCGGTACTTCATCGATCTGTCCAAGCGCCTGCGTAACTACTCCTGATGCGGTCTTATAAGTTTCAGAACCAGAAACCATATGCATTAGTCCTAGTTCCCGAACTACTGCAGCCGCCATGACAGACATTAACGCTCCAGTGTCTACAAGTCCTTCCACCAGATAGTTGTTTACCTCCATCGATAAGTGGAGTGTCTTGTTCCTATGTGTTTTGTTGATGCAGATTCGCCTCAGCATTGGAGCTGCTGAAACCATAGACACTTGATTGTTCACAGCTTCTACATCCTTCTTCTTTCTCGCCACCTTTACTAGATTTTCTAGGTGTTCCAATTCTCCTAGAATCATCAGCACGGTTTCCATGGGTGTCATCGAAACCTTTCCTTTGATGAAATGGGACAGAATTCTCCCGATTCATCCCTGTGTTTTCTCTTTCAGCTTCAAAAGATGGCCCAGCACCTGCCGGTGCCACTTCGACAGGCATTCTTCTCCTGGTACCCGAATGTATGAGAGAGAATACGTTCTCATTCCCACACAGCTTGTTGAGTTGTTGCAGAGTTGCTTCTTCGTCATTCAGCAATACTTCTAAGAAGTTTGCTACTCCAGAATGTGGCTTCCCATCCTTGGGTTTCTTCCAACACCTGTCCTCTGAGTGTCCCAAACCCGAACAAAAGGAGCATTTTATCCCACAATTTTCTGTCCTATGAGACATTCCACATTTGGCGCATTTCGAACATGGTTCATTCAATTTCGGACATGCAATGGCTATATGGTCTCCTCCCTTGCAGATCTGGCACCCTCCAAACATGGTGGGAGGGGATGATGCGACAGGATTCGGCACATTCCCTTTCAAGAAATTAATGAGTGTATTGTTCAAAGCAGTAACCTGCTTTTCCATCATCGTCTCTGCAATTCCCTCTTCTTGCTCCTCCTTCAATGGTTCGAATGGAGTTTCTCCAAGCTTACCCAGTACTCTCTCAAACTCAGTGGCAGCACTCACCAGCTCTTCAATATCAGCAAACGTCCTTACCACACACAACTTTCGAATTTTCGGCCTTAATATGGCCAAAAACCTTCTCTTCTGTTCGGCGTCTTGTATCTTTCCCTTCTGAAACAATCTATCAAGATGTTCGAAATATTTTTGAACCCTCTCCTTGGGTTCTTGCTTGATGGCATCAAGTTTCATCCTGATGTCATCGGCATCTACATATCCATATTTCTGTACGATCAGAGTCCTCAATTCAGTCCAATCGGCTGGTACAGCTTGCATCCTCTTGAACCACTCCTTGGCTCTACCCCTCAGATTCAACTTCGCAATCTTGAAGAGCTTGTCCGCATTCAGATCGCGCACTTCAGCCGCCATGGTGAGTTCTCCGCCCAGTCATTGACGTCCTCATGGTCTCTTCCCCAGAACAATTCATCCATCCCCTGGGGACTGGTCATCTTGCAAACGTTCAATCTCACACCAAATTTGCAACACTTTCTATTATACATTCGATTCTTATGCAACTATTGGCGACCAGAGTACTGAACAGTTTTATAGTTTACTCTGCTCGTTTTGGACCATGAACACAACAAATGTCATGCGATTCAATCTGCAAATTCAGACTGATCTCCTTCTGCTATTGGTCTCAAAGGTGCAAAATTAGATGGAATGATGGAAAAACTCTGCTCATCTGTGGATTCTTGTTGGAATTGCCACTTCCTTTCCGAATCGCGCCATATTTTCCAACTGATAACGCGAGCCCTTGATCCGCCATGCTCCATTCCTGACAAGATGATCTCCAATCTGAAATAAATCTTCCACACCAGGAATATAGAATCTGGTGAAATGGTTAGGTGATACAGTAGATTTAGGAACCCAAATGTCTCCTAATCTAGGCACACTACGCTGCCTTTCGGCAAACAAAGGCGTTACTCTACGCAAGGTACGAGGTATAGTAGTACTGCGTCTGCAGCTCTGAGATTGACTCCCATCCCCTCGTTCCATCTCTCACCTTCAACCAAACCTCAGCGCGTGTATAGAAACCACTGTGTGCTACTTCTACTGCTATATCTCCGACTCGAGCTTCCTCTGGATCTATACCTACAAGCGTCACCACTCCAAAACCCAGCAAACGCAGGACCACCGCTCCTCTCTGTGGTCCCCCTCGAGTAGTCAGATAATCAACCCTATTAACTAATTGTTGTTCATGGACTTCCTGTGTTAATTCTTCTACTCCGACCCCATCTGTACTAGGCGTAAACATGATGCTTCAACTATCATCATTCGCCAGACCTCCACAGGTTCTACCAAAATTGTCAAATCCTCGGCTACAACCTTTCTCAGCTACTCTCGTAACCAGTTCACATCTACCCAGCTAATCGTTGGCGCAGCGGAAAAATTCAACAACTAGCCTGAGCTCAAAAACCTTCCCTTCCCCTATCTGTGTATTCTGCACTCCTCTACCAAGATCTGCCCTTTTCTTCTCTCCCCAAAAATTTCTCTGATCTTTCTCTTGTTTCAGCCGGTGCTCCTTGGTCTCTTCAATCCTCTCTTCTCACCTTCTACCGACGCTCCATTCACCTCGCCTCATCAATGTAACTTCACTTCATTATAATTCGCGCCGCCTCCTTTGCGTGTAATCAAATCTCGCAGTCCCTCCATAAACAGCCGCCATGCATTTCCAATAGTAACGGAGATGTCCCTGCAACCAGAACTATTGGCGGCTATAAGATCAGCTCAAGTAATTGGTTATGTGCACATTGATCTAGTGACCTATTGTTCGGTCACAGGGGTTCAACAACAAAAATGATACCACCCATAACACCTATTTGTAGAGTATGATCACACTTGGTGTTTAGGGCTTGCAACTAACTTCACCTTAACATTAACAAAATGCAATGAATCATTATGCCACAATTTCTAACGTTGCAAGTTACCACCAACTTTTTAAACATTTCAACATGTCCACACATCATATTAATTAGTAACTAACATTGAGTGTTTTTTCTTGGAGTTTGCAATTTAATCCCCACCTCCAAAGGTAATATATTCTCCCAAATTTTGAAAAAATTAGAGAAAAAAAGAGACAAAAAAGAAAAAAAAAGATAAAAAATCATGCACGCTAAACATTGAGTTCATTTGTCATTTTTGGAGACTTTAGTTAACATCAATGTTTGATTTTGAAAATTTTTTTAAAATTTTTTTTAACATTAGTTAACAATGATTATTAATTTTATGTAAACATCAATGTCATGTCATATGCCACCTAAAATTTAATGTTAATTAGTATCTTAAGTGAACTTAATTGTTAATTTTTAACATCTTTAATATTAGCCTAACATTAGAGTTAACATTAAGGGTGACCAAACTTTTCATAGGTGCAAGATCCTTCCCACCTCTATTGAGTAGCTAGAGACATAGCCTTGTGAATCTAAGGTGATGGTAACATTCACCTTGTGCTTTGCAATGGGGGTTTAGGGTTTAGGGCCCCCGACTTGGGGGTTGCCCTTCAAAGAGTAGCCTCCTCGGCAAGTAAGGATTTTTTTTTTCAAAAAGCCCTCCCATGAGGTGGGCTTGTAGGGCAGGCCTCCCACATATATGGAGGGAAATTAAATTTTCATAAAAAAAATTATGTTGACATTTTTTTTAAAAACTTAACCCTACATTAAAGGGCCCTTGATTGATTATATTTTAACCTTGCAATAGGGTAGGCAATTTGTTAGTAGGTAGGTATTGAAAAAAAGCAACTGAGGTAACCACCATGGTTAGCTGGGGAACTGGAAACCCAACAGAAAACTGTTTCCTGACCACTTACCATCCATCCTTCATGGTGCAATGGTGGGTGCTGGTTAACTGTGGTCATCCAATTGGAAAATCTTAGAACCCCTGGCAACTTTCACGATCATTCTACATTTTAATTGTAATGTTCATGTATTATGGAATGGAACGGCACATTCCACCTAGGAATGCCAAGCCTAGTAGGATGAGGTGCTGTTTCATTATGTGGTAACAAAATGTTCTTGCACGGCCTGTTCCAAAGCGTAATCAATTTTCTGTCCAAAAGTGGTGACGTATTATGGTTTGGCTAATTTGGATAACATCGATACCATTTAAGCTCATAAAGCACTCGAGAATTTTCCTTATATTTGTGAATAATTTTTTGCGGAGGCACTTTAGATCTCCAAGAAGCCTATTACAGCTATTTAAATAGGTGTAAAAGGCCTCTTGTAAGAGTAAACGTGTTCGACTCGTACCACCTCTCTCATCTACCTATGGTTAGGTTCATTATGCCGGCCACCGAATCATGAGTCGTGACAAGTAAGCCCCACGGTTGGGAGATATTCCCAAATGCTCGGCTAGACTCAACTACCATGTCATGGTAAGCATGGGGGATGACCCTACATTGGGGCCTTACCATACACTTAAATTAAGTGGCCCTTGCAAAATATGAACTTGGGATAGGTGCCTCCCAAAATAGGCTTTTGTAGGTAGGTACCTAATACTTTTGGCCACAATAGGGAAAGAGGTTTCAAGTCATAATACATATTCTTCCTCCTTGGAATTTAGCTTTAAACCTTTGGAAGCATATGTTATGCACACAAGTGTTAGTTCGTAGGTATATAGTTCTAATTCTATGTACAACAATATGGATTTTATACATCTTGCAAGTTCAGGGAATTAGTTTCATGTTTGTGTAGTTGCCAATTTTCCAATTCAATATCCAAAAAGAATTTGATTGAAATTTTGTAATTAAAATTTTATTTTCATATAACACACTTGGTATCTTTGAAATAAGTTTAAAATATTTTATTTTATCTCATTTTCAAAACTGAAAAGGAGATGTTTTGGAGGTGTATTTGTGTCCAAGTTTGAAAAGAAATAGAATTTTCATTTGGACTAGTGGGCTCTAGTGATATATATTTTTTCAATTTTTTGATGTTTTGTTGTTGGCTAGCATCCCAAGAAGGATTTAGCATATTGTGACAGAATATTCCCTTTTAATTTTTAATTTTTAATTTTCACATTTTGAAGAAATTTCATTTAAAGAAAATGATGGTGGACCCTTAAGCCTCTTGTAAGGACATGCATCCCAATATTATTATTGTCAAAGTGAACTTTCAAAGTCTTAGCTTCAAAGTTCTATGAAAGAATCAATTATAAATAAATAAATACATATATATATATATATACATGAATTCCAAGACAAACCTCTTCAACGCTTTAAGAGACATGACTTTTCAAAAATCAAATCATGAAAAAATATAATTTTTTTTTGATTAATTTCTAGAGGTGAAAATCATTAAATTTTGCTTTGTTGATCTGAAAATAGCAAAGCAACATACTTGCACACTATGACGTTGAGGACTTTGTGACCAGACCAAAAGCACAACTAGGGACGGACCACATGGTTTAGGAGGGTTAAGGTGTGATCACAAAACAAAATAAATTCCTATCCTAATATGCAAATGTAAACTTTCCCCTATAATTCAAATTCATTATGATTTTGCCAAGTTTGAATTCCTTTCAAAATTGAACATAAAAACAAAATGTTGATCTTAACAGTTTTGTGCGGCATAGTTCATTTTCAAAACAGATTTCTCAAAAAAATTGCAAGTGAAGTATTTATTGTCATATTATCATCTTAAGGTAAAACTATTTGGGAATATAAAAAAATTTAGAATGTTGAGGATATTGTAGTGAGTCTGCTCCAAGATTTTTCTAACATTTATAAAATTATGTAAATTTTCTATACATTTAATTAGAAAAAATGCACATCCTTAAAACCATTAACTCAAGAGGGAGAAGATTTGTGAAGGGATCTCACCCAAACAAAAGGAGTGTGGGGTTACATTTTGATCCCGGTTTGAAATGTGAGTTAACATGTAGGTCAAGTATGGATGATGTGAAGCCCATTGTGCATAATAATGTAGGTCAAAAACCTTCCCCAACATAAACCACCATCCATCCTTGTTTCCTTTCTGGTTTGTGAATCAATCCGATGAAGAGTTTGAAGAAATTTATTGATTCAAATCCTTAAATGTGTATGGTACCTAGAAAAATATGTAAAAGAAGTGCTAAGAAAAGTAAAGAAAATGTATCAATGGATGCTTTCAAAACCTTTTGATAATGGAAAAGTGTCACAAAACTTCGTACATAACAATCCTTGTGAGAGTTGAATACAGCAATGATATCCTCTTGACAAATACCGTGGAGAGCAGCACCACACAACACAACTTGACAAGTGCCAACAAAATGAGAACAAAGTGAATTTGGTGTCTCTTGTTTGTTCCAAGGAATGGACGAGAAATTCAGCAAGAACTACCCACGAAACCCTCAAAATAATATGCATCCAATGTTGGGCTTTCTAGGTGGTGGTGCACATTCATTTTTTGTGTGAAAACCTTAGGGGCTTTGGACTTTGGACCACCAGAATGCATCTGAGCTACTTAACCATATCAATAGATGGCTTTTGCTAATGTTTGTGCTGATTGTCCTCAAATTAACGAGACCAATAACCTGCAAAGTTTGGTTGGAAACCTATGGGAACATTGACTTTGCTCAACTGTGGAGTATTACCTCCTCTACTACTAAGCACATCATCTCTCTGATGGTAAGTCTGGGAAAAATGACAGAAAAGCCCTTCCCTTTTCATTGACCAGGTGGTTGTTTAAAAAATGAGGCATATAGGATTGCCAAAAGAGAAACAAACAATGCAAAAACATCAAAGGCGAGTGCTGTCTGTGCTTGGCCACTGAGAGGCATGTTGCGCCCTCCTAGTGTATCAGCGTTTACAGGTTCCTGCCTCACAGTTGGGGGTGGCCGGGAACCATAGCCTCGTTGGGTGCGGTCGGCCTCATAAGGCCAGATAAAACGCCCACCCTGTACTGATGAATACATTTGCGCTAATTGCCAGTCATATAACCTTCTCTCTTCCTCGCTACTAAGAACATCATATGCCTTCTGCACAGATCAAAAAATGCCACTAAGATACTGACGTTAGCATATGTCTTCACCAGTTGAACATGGATTGTGTGACACAACACCTGTACCTACAGAATTTCTTAACAACTAAAACCATTACCCATCCCACCAAACAGCAGACAAGATCTGAGTTTCCCATTACTGAAAGAAAATTCTACTCCTCTTTCCTTCAACCCTCTCCCCCATCCAATTTGATCAGATCTATTATTTACTGCTTTTGATATCTTGAACTTTGTGTATACTTGGTGCCAAAAAACTCACCTTCAGTCGCAAAAATTTCTCAGCAGCTACTTCTAATGGGAGGGAGGTGCTATCAGGGTGGTATTCCTTTGACAGACGCCTGTATGCAGCCTTTATCTCCTCCAACTCTGCATCTGCTGAAACTCCTAGATACCTGCACAAGGTGGCCCCAGAAAGAATCTGCTGTAGTTGTGAGCAGTCAACACACACACACACACACATACACACATGAAATTGCAGACAAATCTCCACAAACAGCAATTCAAAGGTACCATGACAATGGGTGTAGTCATGACCTTATGAAATCACTCACCATCATCACGAATGAATAGCAGTGATGAGCTGCCACAACTACCCATTGACTTCATCAGCTTCTGATGGTGGGTGTAGTAGACAAGTAGATAATAATAATCAGCCCAAAATCTGGACAAACCATTCTACAGAATCGAGTTCCTGAGTTTCTGTTGTATTTCTGGAAGCAAACAGGAAGAAGATTCTTTCCATCATCATGCTGTTGACTAGCACTCAAGAGAAGTAGCTAATAAAAACTAACTGTCAGTAGTAATTGTCCTTCAAGCTGCAACAAGCTCATGAGGAGGGTAAGCAGTCAAGCATGGAAAGGAAGATAAGAATGGGGTAATTAACATGAGAGCAGCTAGCTAGCTAGCTATGACAGTAGGTAGTCATGTCTGTTTTCTTATTATTTTAATACTGTTTGCAAGAGGACTGAAACAATTGAAGTTGCTGCAGTTTTGGCAGTCTAACCCTAAACCCTAACCCATCAATAAACCAACCCATGCCTCCTCCTCCACTTTGCACTCATTACAGCCAGCCACAAATAGAATTGGTCTGCTCAGGCTCCAGCAGCAAAACAATTCTTTCCAAAAATCTCTGATGGAAAGAAGAAGGGGATTGTTGTACAAGAACCCCAGGAAGGGCCACTCAATTCTTTCAGCGAGCTAAGGCAAAAAAACCACAATATTCTCAGGAAAAAAAAAGGCCCACCCAATTCTTTCAGAAATCAGGAAAAATAAAAAAAAAACACCCACAACTTTCTCAATTCTTCCAAGAAGAAAAACAACGCCCACAACCCAGAAATCTGAGCACAAATCCACAATCCTCAATTCCGTTCATGTGCAAAGAACTAAGGAAAAACCCCTGAAAATATGAGAAAACTTCAGACCCGTAATGGCTGTCAGGAGCTGCAGCGAGCAAGCCTCGCAGAGAATCAGTCACGCCTGGTCTCCTCCTCCCGCTACTGCTGTTTCTCCCACCATCTTCATCATCACCACCGCCACCGCTGGGAGCCGAAGAAGAAGAAGAAGAAGATGGCAGAGCAGAATCCTCAAGTCCAATCCAACCTTCAGTTGAGGTTCCCCAGTGTATGCGAGTGTCTGGTCGCTGCCCAGAAGAATCTCTACCCTGCTGCTGCGGCCGCCTGCTCCTATAACCATTGGCATCCTCCTCATCAGCAGAAGAATTCCTCTCATTACTGTCACTCTTCTGATTAGTGCTTTTGGATGCTGCTGATTCTGCACTGCATGAGACAGTGATTTGGTGAAGATGGAGGCGCTGAGAGCTTGGTGGCGGCGGTGGTCTCCACCGAGCTTGTGGTTGGATTGCTGTGAGCATCATCAATCCTGGTTTCTGTGAGAAGAACAGTGCAGCAGCAGCAGCAGCACTACTAGTGGTGGTGGTGGAGGTTGCCATTTGTGTGCAAAATTAAGTGCAACAAAAACACAAAATAGATGTGAGACCCAAGATACACAACGCTTGAAAACCATGGCTTTTCCTGATGTTATCACATTTTGTCTTGCAAAGGAAAGGTGGAGTGAGATTGTGTAGGGCCCACCCGGCTGCAGAGACTGCTGCAACACCATGGCAGTGCTTCCAACCAAACTAACCAAGCATCCAGCCACTGCTCTAAACAAAATCCTGTGATGATGGAAGTGGGAAGTGAAACAAGCAATGAGAGTCTCCACATCCTCCTCCTCCTCCTCCTCCTCAATGGTTGTCAACAAAACCACAGAACTACCAACACAACAGTTATCTGCTCTTCTACTCAAAACCATTTGAAAAGATACCAAGCTTAGATAAAGACATCAACAGAAGAACGACATTTTTGACGGTGTAGAGAGGATCATGCTTTTGGTGCAATTCAAACACTTGGAAAAAGCTTTAGAGTCCCTTCAAGCAAGCATGGCTCTCTTACTTAAATGGCATCTTCAATCCCTGACACCTAACTCTTTACACTCATTCTGAACCCCAAAGGATGCATTCATCTGCATCCCAATAAAGCTAAATCAGCTATTAGATGTCTGCTGTGTGTGCAAGAAGAAATCGGAGATGGATGAACAGGATAAGAAAACTGCTGCAGAGAGGCCAATCTTGATGCCTTCTTTTTGTATGAGTGGCCTGAACCCAGGACCAATTGTGATGTGTCAATGCTTCATTTGTCAAAGATTGGCCCCGCAAACCCAGGAAAGAGCATAAAAACTATTTAATATGTCATTGCACACACCAGAGCAGTGCAATTTTCTACTGTACTCCTACCATTCTGCAAGCTACATCTGTGGTGTACTGGCACCAAGGCACCTTGTTGCTCTATGACCATGTACTCATTTCAACCGTCCAAGCGCTAGCAGGATCTTCTTCCTCGGTCCCTGTCAAATGGAATAAACAAAAACCATCATCACTGCTTGAATATTGCAGAGTCCCTTTCTTTATCACATACAGCTGGATCTCTCAATCCATGCTGTCAAGGTTCTTGTTGACAGGGCGCTCACTGTCCACATTCTTGACAAGCAAAAGCATGAAGCGTCAAAGTCACAAACAATTTCCAGCAATTGTGTACACAAAACAGTAAACCATACACATTCTCATCTGCAGTTCCCATACAAACAAATCCATCTATCACCATTCTGGGTTCCTTACAAGCTGGAAAAACAGACATTTCCATTCTGCAGAGCAATGAGGCTGAGGAAACACTCAGAAAATAGAAACCCTTCATACAGGGACCTAGCAGACCAAGTTTTTAATCCAGATTTTCTCAACCTGGAAAATCCCTAAATAAGACAAAGGGGGGGCACTATGATAAGGACATGGAAAGGAAGACCAAACTGACCATAGGCACGCCAAGTTCTTTGAGATCACTGTCACTCATGTGCCGCAGTGCAGCCATATCAACCTGTATGTTAACCGATTAAAACAATCTTAGACTACTTCCTGAGTGCAGCATAGAGGCATACAAAAGAGCATTTGAGACCAACCCAGACTAATAAGAGAAGCCAATGAAGCACCCAACACATGCAAGTGGTCCTGATCAACAATTTTCTGGTTCCTAACTTGAATATAGTGCAGTAGGTGATATATGCTCGTGCCAGCAGATGGGCCAAACATTACACACCAAAGAATTTTTCCCTTTAGCCTCACCACAACTAAATCTTGAACCAGCAGAATACTATCACAATGCCTGACACTACAGACTGCCAAAGACTGCCAATCAAGAGTAACTAAGTGCTCACCTCCTCAGCCTGAAAGATGAGGGAGTATTTGCCCAGACCCAACGAGTGAAGAAGACCAGCCACTGTTTGCTCGCTACCCTGCTCAGCCCCCCTCTATCAAGACTATTAAAAAAACGCCACATTTTCAATGGCGCTATAGGCTGTATACAAACAGGTCAGAAAGTATATCACTGCCAGGTCAAAAAATAGGGGTGAATTTCAACTCTTGACATTTACTAGAGTGGAAATGGAAGATTGACTTTGATGCCTAAGCTGCACCAAAGTTGGGAGGCTAAGTAAGAAACTATCTGGGAATGTTGTACTAAATGAAAACCAGTACATCTACAGTCCAGGTACTAATAAAGGCCATCAAAAGGGTCTATGTAAATAGTTAGATGCAACATTGTTTGAATGCAATGATCCTTGATAGAAGTTGCTAGAGCTCATCATCCTTTTCTTGGTGTAGGGAAAAAGTAGCTTGCAAAGCAGCTAGCTCATTGTAGCAGGGTCCCCTTGTGATCAACCACATGGGCATCACTTCTTCCATGAGGCCAGTAAGAAACAAGAGCCAAATCTATGAGGGTTGAACTCTTGCAGAAGAATTTTCAACAAAAAGGAGTTAGGAGAAAACTTACTGCTGCAGGTGTCCTGATAACTGAAGCTGTCTGCTTTAAAAGAGGGGCAGGTGCTCGAGGTGCAGTTTGAGCTCCATTGGAGCCATTCCGGACAACAGATGGTAACCGCCTTTGGAGCTCTGCACCACCTTGGGCTTGAGAAACTGGTGGACGTTGAGAGGTAGAACCTGACAACTTTTCTCGCAAGTCCATCACACCAAGACTGGACCCTGCTTTCCTTAGCCTGACTATTCTTAGGTTGGGTCGGGCTAGCTTGGATCGCAAATCTTGAGAGCTGATTTGCCCATCTGAAATTTCTGTCAAGGAACTCCTTGCAACCATCTGAAAACCAGACATCATACACCTGACTGGTACACTGCATTAAAGACTACAAAAGACCCAACTCTTCTACACAAGGTGAAGTGCCATTAGCCCATGGGGAGTCTTGCAATCGCGAGACACACAAAGGAAATTCACAAAGAGTTCAAATACTATACTTTATAAATATTCAGGTAACCCTACTGGAAAACTGACACAATTTTCGCCTTGAAACTGACAAACAGCTTGTTATGCATTAGCAGCAGGTATGCACAACCAGTTTCATTTGAAGTAAGGAGATAAAGGAGTTTTGCAGGATACTGATTCCCTGGACATCTGATTCCTCCATGTCTTCATACAGATCATGCTTCCATTTTCCATCATCCTCTCGCAACCTGAGAGCTCATGACACAACTGATGAGCAATTCTGCAAAAACAGACAAAACTTACTCAAGAAAGAGCCTCTCAACCATTACAACTACCCATCCATGACTTCCACACATAGCTGAAATGACCATTGTAACCTTTTGGTGTTTGGCTGTCGCACAGGTGCAAGTTGCTCAACATTGCCTCCGAGTCTGTCCCTTATGGATCGCTTTCTAGTGTTATTTCCTCCATTTGCCCGATCCGCATACATATCTGTGGTCACTGATACACGCCTTCCAACCTGTGGTCCACCAACTCCACTGACTTTACTTGCAATACTGAGAAACAGTAAACCAAAACCAGTTTTGCAGCTCTGGTTTCTGTTTTCAAGCATTGCCCTACTTCCCCTTCATGTTACCTGTTCATTCTAAACACTTCCTATATGCAGAATACTTCCACACATCCTTCCTGAGGCCATCAAATATCCCATGAAAAAATAGTACATAGACACCAATTGGTCACAAGACCAAACCCTAGCCCTCCCTAGTGCTGGTCACAGCAACCAAAGACACAGGGCATACTCCTATCACACACATACATTGATGGACACTTTGCCCACAGCCTTTTTTCTCAAAGGGAACAGAGTTTTGCCATGAGGCTGTTTTCCATGCACCTACCAACAGGCAGGGCTCTTTGTATAAAGCAACACCAGAAACAGAGATTGCTGCATACATCCAGGCCCTAATCTTTTGTAGTGTATTGCTCAAATAAAAAGAAAACAGTATTTTGCTCTTGTTCTTGTTCCACAACAACAAGCTCAGCTACGAGCTATGGTTTCAACAAAACACTCCTAGATTATTCAAACAAAGGTTGATTCTCGTGAAAAAGAAAAAAGAGAATAAATACATTGGAAGATGACATAGAGAAAAGAAAATCAAGAGAAAACCTAAAAAAAGCTTCATGTCTTTCTCATACCGGTGAAAATTCAGAACCAAAAAAAGCGCAAAAAAAGGACAAAAATACATACCCGCTTTCCGTCACGTCCAATAGTGACAGTTATCCGCGGCTGAGACATGAAAGCCCTGGAGTCGTCGTCTCTCGGCCGACGCTTCCTCTCGAAGCTTCAAGAAGCGCTGCTGCCTTTTACTCCATACCACATGTGCTTCAGGGAACAAAAGAAGAAAAAAAACCGACAACTGCAGAAAAACAAAAACAAAACAAAAGAGCGCCCCCCCAAGAAAAGAAAAATAAATTCCTGAAACAAGGATTTCCTCAGGAGCTTGTTAGGAAGGAAGGGGGGAAAAAATAAAAATCTGCACAGCTACTGGCGATTGAAGAAGAAGAAACTTGCAGAAACGAAATCGATCGATGCACCGAAAGACTACGAGCGGAAGAGGAAACACACATTTCGAAAACAAGCACAGAGAGAAGAAGCTCGTACAGCAAACCCTAAGCTACAGAGAACATGGATGAATAGAAATAAATAGATGGATGATCATTGTCGGTATCATCACGTAGGTAACTATTCAGCTACTTTGCTAACATTAAATTGGATGAAAAAGAACCTTTCCATTATGCCCCTCTTTTTTTCATCCGTTTTGGTTTGCCACTGAGTTCTCATTGATATTTGTGCTTGCAACAAATTTTCTAGAAATTTTCACAAAGTTGAGCATTATTTTTATTTATTCATTCGTTGGTGTGTGATTTTTCAGGTTTTTTTTTTTGGAGACTTCGTTTGTTATTTTATTATCTACGAAACTGACCCTCCGCACATAGGGTATGCTTTTAATAATAATAATTTGACTTTACCGAGTGCCTCTTTGAGGTTATATTAACACAATGTCTGGCATTATTTATTGCATGCTAATAAATTTAGAATGTAGTTTTGATTTAGGGTTTAGGGTTTAGGGTTTAGAGTCTCTACTCTTCTCAAGAATTTCTTAAGCAAATGGTGATGCATGGTGGAATGGTCTCTTCATATAGTTTGTGATTAGAGAGTCTCTCCTCGAGAGTTTCTTACACAATAGTAATAGTGTTGTTGGTGTAGTTCAATGATGTAGTTTCATTTGCAAAAATAGTTCGTCAGTAGAGGACTATGTTTTTATTTTTGTTATTTGTGGTGAATTTGCACCATTTGCATATCAATTCTTCAAACAAATTCATGAAAATTTAAAAGCTTGTTGAACAACGTGAATGATATCCAAAATTAAGTCGAACTTCATAGCTTAGCATTTCTTATTCTCTCATATATAGTGGAAGCCTAAGAGATATGGGGAGGAGATTTCGGTTCAAAATGACAACCTTTTCAAAAGAAAAAGGTCTAAACAATTTTTTATCCAAACATTTTTTTAACTCCAAAATTCCAATATTCAAAATATGATTTGATGAATATAGTAAATTTTAATAAAACCATACACAAGCAAGTTGGCAAATGGTGTGCCCAAGCACAAATGGTGCACAAGGCATTATTAATTTTGTCAAACAATCAAAAAGGAAAATATCATAGCAACCATGTTGAATCAAATCGTTTGAAAGTTTACATTAATGCAACCCATTTTTATTGAAAGAAACCATGTTTTATTTCTCACCAAACCAATAGTTCTCTAGTTTAGCATAGATTGGCCTTAAGGAATTTATTATCATGGTGCCAAGTGTTTCAATTTTCCGGTTTAGATCAAGAAAGTTTCAATTTTTGTTTGGTCATTTAAGTAAATTGAAAAATAATAGTTAATATTGTTTGCAATCCACAATGAATGAAAACAACTTTGGAGTAGAAATATGACAAGATGAATACCTACATGAGGTGTCATATCATGTTCTATGGTAATTCAAGTCCATGGGGTTGAAAAGCCATTTCTAATTGCTCAAATTGCAATTGAATTAGGCAATCAAATCACACCAAATCTGGATCACAGGTACATTTCTTGGCAAGACCTAATACCCCTTTATGATGAGAACCATCACCTGACAAGAACCACTACACAAGTCAAGTGTTATAAGTTGAAAAATTATAAAGCAGCGAGAAGGGATGGGAGAATTCAGGAGGGATTGACAGCAGTGCTGAATTGAGCTTCCAAGAACTCTAGCTTCCGCTCCAAGACACTGAGTTTCTCATTCAAGACTGCCAGCTTGCTCCTTGTTGCAGATTCTGTTTACAACACAAAACATCCTTTGCTCGTTATAATTTCACCAAATGAATGTTGTTGCCCAAGGCAGATGACCTCTCTTCCCAAACCTTGTACTACTTCTATACTCAATGCACAGAAAGCCCATCATGAAAATAGCTTTGCTCCCCCATAATGAGAGCCATCGAGCCCATTGTAGCAAAGCTCACACAGATGATGGAATTTTGCTTCTTGCACTGCATTGCTACCATGCAGGCTAATTCAAACCCAAGGTCAAGCCTCCTAGAATGTCCTTCACAGGATCTAGAGACAGAAGAGACAGATCAATCCTAAAAAAATTTGGAACATAACTGGAAGAAAATAGTCCAACACAGCAGAAGGCTAAGGAAACAGTCCAGTTACTGCAAAATGAAAGTTTGACAGGCTTACCAAACTGCAGCAAAAACTCAAAGAGACGGCGCACATTGAGGGAGAGGGAGCTGGAGAATTGCCGGTTCTCCCAGTCAGACTGCACTGCGATTCCTACTGCTACTGTGTTCATCATTCCTGCTTTTGACATGGCTTACTTCACAATAAGTTTGCTTATCGGGGGTTTCACCTCCAAAAGACCTGGGTTCTACACACCCACAAACGAACATGAGAGTAGAATACAATGTGCAAAGAAAGGGCAATGCAAGAAGATTAATATTCCACTTTGAAAAAAACATCAAACTCCTTCATACTTATCATTTAAGTCAACCTGCATTGAATTGAGACATGAACCAATAGTAAGGCTATAGATGTTACGGGTCCAGAAATACACCAATCAATAGGAAAAGGTTGACACCCCAACTCTCCAAAACATGGGAAAAACTAATGAGTGGTGTGACAGACATACACGTGTTCAGTCACCTTCAACAGCAACACATATGGTAGTGACCAGCTGCAACTCCCACGAACTTCATCAGCTCTTAGCAGTGGGTGCAGGTCAATGTCAGATCTAAACCAAGGTACTTAGTTTTAGTCACAATACCAGTAGTAACAGAAAGACAATCACAATGCTGGCTAGCTCCATATAGCATGTAAGTTATAGAAATTCGAAGGAAATTAAGAAGGGGGAACACAGAGAAGGGAAAAAAAAAACAACCAAATCAGGAAAGAGGGAGAGAAGAGAAGAACACAGAAAATTTTAAGAGCAAGGTCCTTTGAGTAAAAAGAGGGGTTTGAAAAGAAGCCCTTGAAATAGTCATTTTGAAGGTTTCAAAGATGAAAACACCAAAAAGGATATCTTTCTTTGCTGAGCAAACCTTCTGTTCATTGAAGAGTAATTTTTTGCTCTTCACAAGACTAATGAAGCTTTGCCATTGAGCTATATAAGTGTTAAAAATGTCTAAAGCTGACTATTGACTAAATTTGGAAGAATCTGAAATACAGAAGTCTACACAAGGCATACCAATCACCTTAATATCCACACATTCTTGCTGAGAATGCTTGTACATAATGTGAAGATTAAGCATTTTGAATCTTGGGATATCACTAAATGCAAGCAATTGCAAGAGAAGACATTAGTACAATTAAACCCACAGAATGACTTAGAACATCTGCCACTGTCAATAGGGTCAGGGAAATTAGGGGTATCATGAACAAATAAATCAGAAAGAAAAACTGGATAAACATCAGACTCATTTAGACATTAAAACAAAATTTGAGCTCATATGTGAACTTTGAAGAGGTAGAAATTAGTTAAATTGACTGCACAATAAATACCCATTTTGATGCCAAGTGACTGTTGAAAGACTGACTGACCAAACATGAGAAATGACATATCTATCAGAAAATGTAGAGAAGAAGATAAATCTACAGGGCCACAATGTTCTTTAGGCTTATTTGTTGCAACATTCTTTAGACAAAACTATTAGGACATAAAACTAAAGATTCCAACAACTGGAATTGACATAAGTGCATTTAAGAAAATTAATCTCAGGCTTGGATCAAGTCTTCTACAGAACCAAACAACTGAAGGCTTTTGTGTAACAGCACAGAACTGACACAAAGTAACATATCAATGAGATTGCAGAGAAAACTCCACAGACACTTTACAGGTAATAGTTGTGTCAGTTGCAGGCAAAACCAAAACTAAGATGACACAAGAGTGCTGATAACCTTGCAAGTGCTATTCACAAAGTATGGGCTTCATCACAAATGGCAGTGCCTAGCTCACTTGACTCTGCACTGACTTCATCAGCTTCCAACAGTGGGTGTGGACGAGTATGTATATTACAAACCAAGTACCACTCCAGAATCATTTTAGTTGTTACGATGTTCCAAGCTTTATGCTTACATACCCCTTCCATTCATTTCTCTGGCATTCCTTGTCTTCAGAAGATGTAGGAGGGGTGAAGACTGTATGTGTATAAGCAACAAGAACACCCCTCCTGTTCCTTGCTACTACATCATTTCTGCAGCATTTACTTTGCTTTCTGCCTTTCAAGTCTATGCAACTTTGCAAAGATCTTTAGGTTGCTTGTTCCAACATATTGTTCTGCAACAAAATCCTCAGACCTGAAATTCTTCCACAAAGACTTTAGAAAAATCCCCGAAAACCAAACCCTAATTACCCTAGTGGTGATTATCAGGACAATAACAAAAGAAGCTGGAAACTCACACTCCAATCACAGTAATGCTCTTACTCCTCGCAGTCCTTTTTTCTCTCAAATGGGGAACACAGTTAGGCATTAGACCGACCCCCTCCCCCATTCACATACACATGCCAGGTGACAAAGGAGCCACTTCCCCTTAGCAACAAAAAACACCACCAAAACCGTAATCCTCCTCTTGTTGCTCAGAAGAACCGAAAAAAGCAACAACAAAGCATTTATTGCTGATTTTCGAACATAATTCTTTTTTATAGGGGCAAAACCGCCATCAAATGCCGAATCCAGCAACAAGACAAAAGGGGAAACGAAGCATACCTACCCAGCGTTTGGCCGCGTCCAGCAGAGTGACAGCAACCCTCGGGATCGAACTCCTGGCGTCGTCTCGGTCGCGTCCTCGGAGCTCAGAGCTGCGCTTCAAGCCATGCCATTGCGTCAGGCGACTGTGCGCACAGAGGGTTTCACTATCGGGCAGCAGGATCCTCTTCTTAAACACGAGGCCCAGGGGCAGGCTCACAAAAAAAAGGGCAGTAAGGACAGGAGGAGGAAATAATATCTGGGGAGCTTGTACTATGTATGTGGGAACCTATGGGAACGTGTTGAGCTCAGTAGGCCAAGACGCCGTTCCATGAGGAGGTAAAGGGTTCAGCAGGGTGAAATTAGGTGTAGGAGAAGGGTTTATCAGCAAACCCTTTTCTTTAAGTAAAATGTTGTCATGATAATGACACTATAGAGGATACCATTGGATTGGCAAGGATGGTGAGGAAGGATAGGTTGGTGGGTAATTTTCACTTGATGGAAGTTATTTTGATAGGTGAAAAAATATCTTTTCAATTGTGAAAATTATTGTTCTTACGACATCATTATGAAGTTAACAAATAATATTTTTTTGACCTAGTGAAGGACCAAAATATACAAAATAAAAAATGTGACAATGTTTTACATGTAGGAAAAGGTTCTATCAACAAACCCTTTCGAATGTGAAATCCCCTTTAAACTAATATCATTAAACCCTAAACCTTTTTCCTATGTAAAACATTGTCAGGATGGTGATATTATAATGAGATATCATTACAATGAAAAGGACAGTGAGGAAAGACATGCTAGGGGGTAACTTTTGCTTGATGGAAGTTATTTTAAAAGGTTGGGAAATACCTTTCAAATGTGTAAATTATTATTCATGTGACATCACTACAACATCAACGAACAAGATTTTTTTAGCCCAGTGAAAGGCCAAAATATACAAAGGAAAAAATGCATTGAAGTTTTACGGTTCAATAATGTTCCATAGGTTAGATGTTATGACCTAGCACCCACCAATGCACCAATTGGTGAATGAGGCCATTTTAAGATGAACCTAGATTAGGTAACCAAGTTTTTTTTTTTTTTCTCTTTCCTTACCCCACACTCCTAACTTGAAAAAATTAAAAACCTACCTACCCCTTCTTATAAACACGTGCCATCAAAGCTTTTCCTCTTCTTCTTCCTAAAAACTCCAAAGGGCCACTAAGAAGGCATTGCCATTGCCATTAAAACTTTTCTTCCTTTTTTTTTTCTTTTTTTTTTTCCTTATAACCCTATAACCAGGGGAGCCATTATAATAGCCATCAATAACAATCATAACAATGACAACTACTGCAAGCATTGTAACAACCCTTTCTCCAATGTTGCAACATCGAAATAAATTCCCAATCATTGTTCTCTCTTCTTCCTAAAACCAAGGGGAGCATCAATAGTCATTGAAGGTGGGGGGGCATCACCATCATAACAATAATCATCTCCATATCCATCAACCCTCTCCAATAACATCCCAACAATAATAGTCGCCATAGCTATTGTAGTAGCCCACCCTTTCAAATGTTGCAACAACATCATTGAAATAAACGCCTCTTCATTTTTTCTTCTATGTTTCATCATTCTTTTGTCTCAAAGCTTATGTTATGTGTGTGCATGTGCATGCAGCAACATGTCAAAGTAAGCTCCTCATCATTTTTTTGGTTTCAAAACGCAATTCTCATGTGTGTGTGTTTTGATCCATATTGTGTTCTTTGTAGCCCTTTCAAGTGTTGCAACAATGTCATCAAGGTAAGCTACCCATGGCTTTTTTTGTATTATGGGCAATGATTAAAAGGTTGTTATAGTAGAGGATGATGTTTCGCCTAGTGGTACAACAACACCAAATTTGCATGCTAACACAATGCCTAAATGTGCACATGTGCATACAAAAGAACAATACATGAGCATTTAAAACCCTCCATCCTTGTGGGCAATGGTTAAGAGGTTACCATAGTAGAGGATGATGCCCCACATGGTGGTGCAACAACACCAAATTTGCAAGCTAACACGACACTTAAATGTGTTGATCCATATTTTGTTATTTGTATTTATTTTGGTTTCTTTGATACTGCAATTGTTTCTTTGTCCAAGAATATTAAATCATGGTGCATACATGCTAAAGGACAATATGTGACCATTTGAAACCCTCCATCCTTGTGGGCAACAATTAGAAGGTTACTATAATAAAGGATAATGCACCATTTGGTGGTGCAATGAAACCAAATTCGCAAGTTGAAGTGGCATTAATTCAAAAACATGAAGCTCTAGGAAAAGATGTGGTTAATGACAAGCCAAGCAAAGAACATGAAGCTTTAAAACATACTTTGCAAATTCTTATAAATGCAAAAGTTTGTGATGATTCCAATCTTACTTGATGCAAGGATTGGGGTGTGCACTTTAAACCTAATATTCACATTTAATTAATATTTGTTCTTACACATCAAATTTTCACTTCAAATCGGGTATAGACCCATGTATGGAAAACAATAGTATTCGATGTTGGATTATATATCTTATGTCTCAAGAGATTATCAACCCCACCTTTCTTCCCCCACATATGTGTGTCACATGTGTGAAAGAAGGAGGGTGGGGT
>Ga0209611_10005332_pt1 | contig 21583 bp, 18 predicted proteins | sample S1TSphgellanicum_3_FD_187693 | JGI IMG/M metagenome (GOLD analysis project Ga0209611, IMG submission 187693) | Host-associated microbial communities from peat moss isolated from Minnesota, USA - S1T2_Fc - Sphagnum magellanicum MG (SPAdes) (version 2) | ecosystem: Host-associated > Plants > Peat...
TTTTGTACAACATGAAAAATTTATTAAAAAAAAAAAAAACACACCAGGCAGCTGGACAATTCATCCACTGTAAGACCTTCCACTGTGTTCTTACAGTGGATGAAATCTTTTGATGTCTCAGGTCTGTGCTCTGATTTTATATTTGCCAGGTTTTCTTTCCAATTTGTTCAAATGAATGAAAAAAATTGCCCATTCACTACACTGGATAATGGCAGCCCTATTGGGTCTTCTGTGGTTTTTCTGGTCCCAGGACTCAAGACTACTGGCCTTGCTTGCAGCAAGACCTCGAAAAATAGAAGCCATTGTATGACTACCATTATCCTATACAAAATTTCCAGATTGTTTTATATTCCTCATAGTGTGGCCTGTGCTGTTGGCCTAAGTGTTACCGTGTCCTTAACTGAGTTTTCCTTCCAAAACCTGGTTTTTTGGAGTTTATTTGAATTTTCAGCCACGGAAATCACTTACAAATCAATATTCCCCACATTCTGAATCCAAATCTTACCAAATAAATTCCATTAAATCCTGCTCATCAAGACAACAACACCAAAGGCAGATTCCAATTCCTTCGAAATTTTGAACTACGAATTAATTTAATTTTCAGGGAAGAAATCATTCAATATTCAAAAACTTTTGCACTGCAAGTCCAAACGTCATGGAACCAAGCCCATGCACCTCTACTCGTCAAGAGCTTTCCAAAAGACACCAAAAACAAGATCTCATTACTGCAAAACAAAACAAGCAGCTCATTGCGTAATGGCTCTGTCCAAAGTTATATGACCATGACCAATATTTTATTCCAAAGACCAAGTCTTTAGAAAGGAAAATAAAGAATCTTTAAGAGTATTTTTTTTTCAAAATTGAATATTCAAAAATAATTAATTTTTTGGGAGGCATGTGCCAAACCTGCCAAGGTACTATAATATATGGAATGTTTGGAATTTAAATTTTTGAAAACAAAAATGTTTGAATACTGAAAACTAAAAACTGAAATGTTTGAATATTGAGAATTGAAAACTGAAATGTTTGAATACTGAGAATTGAAAATTGAAATGTTTGAATATTGAAAACTAAAAACTGAAATGTTTGAATTTTGAGAATTAAAAATTGAAATGTCTAAATAATGAAAATTGAAAATTGAAATGTCTAAAAACTAAAAACCTAGCCTCTACAACATGAAACTCTATGATGTTGATGAAATTCTCAAATTGGTTCCTAAGGTTTTCCACTATCCCCTTCACATATTCGATCAAATCCACCTTTGGGAATTTGTCGAAGTGTGTGAAGATGACAATCACATGTGGAAGTAACATGAAAGATTGTTTTGTGTTGGAGGCAATCAAGCATACCTAACAACAAAGCTTCTGATCAATCTTTTTAAAAGCTTGTTCCAAAGCCCAAGAGCCCCAAAGTTAGAGCTACCAATATAGTAAACCTAAAAGCTTTAATTATAGTTAGTGCAATGCCACATTGTCCATACACGCCCTTGGGGTAACACTATAGGTACTATTCAACAAAAGAGAAGGTTCTAAAAACACATATAACTTAGTTCCATTCTGTAGAAGATATCTAGAGACATTAGACTTTCATTTAGTAATGGTCCTAAAACATCCTAGTGGAACGGTACACCTAAATGAGATGCTTTGACAATTTCCTATGAGAAAGACTTGCACTCTTCTCGTGAACGGATAGAAATACTCGTTTTTAGGTTCTGGCAACCAACACTGAATATAGATAATGTTGTGTGTATAGAGGAAACAAACCACAATGCCAAGTTCTTGGCAACTGAAACCAAAAACACAACCTCACAATGAGAAAAGGGGAAAATGTTGCAAACATAAATATCACAAAAAAGAATATTAAAAAAAGGTGAAAATAATGACACTTTGATTGAAGAGTTGTTGTGCAGTCTTGTTCAAATCCATGTTACACTCTTTTAATGTTGCATAAATCTCATTGTCACTATTCTCCACTATCTCTTTCAAGCTTTGCATTACCTCCATTGCACTTGGAGGTATCTTTACACTTCCTCTTCCTCTTGCCATTACTCCAAGCCTAGTGGTACTCATTTCCTCTCCCACCACCCCCCATTGGCCACTTCACCTCCCTTCTAACCTCTCCTCTTCCACACTTGATATAGCAAGCCCAAAGTTGAGGACATGGACCAGAAATAATAACAACAAATTGAAAGAGTTAGAGAAACATATACAAAAAGAAGAAGACCAGCCCAAAAAGAAAGGGGACCAAACAAAAAAAGAAACCCTCCTTTGCAAGGATGTTATTGCAACGTAAATATACTCGGAGAAAAGAGAGTCGAGGGCAAGTGAAGCAATGGCGGTAATACAACAACGATGGTCACCTGAATACAAATAGAATATGAAAAAAGACTTTAATTATTGGATTGAAATTTAAGTCATAGGAAGTATTGCAGAATGGGCCAAGTAGTGCCAATTCTAGAGCTTGGAATTGGCCATGGCATATCTATTCCTTTAGGTTCGAAGCCATGGGGAACACATCATGGGAATGTATTTAGGGTTACATCCAACTAAACATGGAAAATCACATCCATATAAAAAAATTCATTTTGTGAACACTTGTCATCTTCAAATTGGCTAATGAATGAACCAAAATTTTATCCCCAAGTATAAATCTTGCACAGATGCGTAGTCTTTTCCCTATGGGCAGAACCAACAAACTACCTTCCTTCATAGATAAAATACCTATTACAAATGCTAACATGTAAGTGCACATGGTTTTTTCATGAAATGCGTTTGTTTGGTGATAAACAAACAACCAAAATAATCATTGCAAGAAATTGAAACGTACAACCCAACAAGTTCCACCCACTTGTATGCCCATGAAAAATTACATTTTCATGGGGTGGATCTAAACCAAGGGCTTGGTGTTTGGGAGGGTTGAAAATGCAATCACATCTTTGTATTCAAATTTCATGTTGAATTAACTAATGTCCAACAACTTTAACAATCAAAGTACATATTATGTAACAATCATGTTTTACCAAACCCACATAGGTCATAACAAGAATACATAAGGTGATTGTAACTCATGAAGATAGTGGGTCAAAGGTGGATTAAGATTACTTCAAGTGACAAACCAACCTTAGGAATATAAATGTACTGCATAACCAATGAAATAATGCAGGACATGCACTCAAATGTTAATCTAACCATTTTAATATTTATTGTGTGCTACCATATTGGGGCTTACACCAATTATTGTCCACACATCACAAAAAATAACATAGAAACATCATACTTGGTGCATCATACCTAAACCACCCCCTATCTAGGGCTAAAGTCCTTTTAAGTCAAATAACAACATAGTAAATTATTGTTGTGAAATCCATCATGAATAGACATCTTTGTTCTAAAGTGAAAGACTATTAGGGTGGGTGCAAATGTGAACCCCATCGTTAATCACCTAATTACAATCCTCCAAATCCTCAACCAAATGTGAATCATACAAAAGAAAAACTTACAATATTCTTATTATTTGACCATAGAAATAGGTAATGATGTCTACTTGGTGCATTGAAGGCAAAACTATTTTTCAATCAATATTTTTATTAATGGTGCTGTAAAAAAACTTGTATGCCAACTTTGAATCAACATAATGATGCCCCCCAAAGATTTCCCACACAACATATACTATAAGTAGGTAGGGACCACCACTAAAAATAATTTGGCCATCCACATTGGGAAAATGACACAACATGCAATTACACATATGGTCCTTCCATGTCTAACCATCTTGACCTTCCAACAAGTCTTTGGAAAGTAGAACCTTTATGCACATGTAAAATAACACATTTAATAAACATGTTGTCAAACATAATTAGTGTTATCTATTATAGGTAAACATAATTACCTAAGTTCAATTTATGAACTTGAAGTTGATAAATGTTCCTAAGTTGAATTTACAAACTCAAGGCTAATAACCCTTTGAATAGTGGCATAACACAACGTAATACCTTGATGTTAAACAATTGTTAGATTTTCCATATACATTATATGATAAACACCTCCCAAAAAATTCACAATTAAAGCATTTAAATAAAAGCTTTATTGGTCCATAAACAATTCAAAGCAAATGGAGAAATTTGCATTTCACTTTCCACCTTTGTAATTTAGATCAAAGAACTTATGGAAAAATAAAATTGATGTATACAAGTCGTGACTTCTACCATGGAACTTTTATAATTCAAGAACTAATCGCACTTTGCATTCAATTATTTGCATTTGCTAGATCATGCATATTTTCTAAAAATCACCAAAAACATATTTAAAGTTTTGCTCATATTACATTCCATAAATAATTCACCACAACAATGACCATTTTCATTTGGGTCCATTCAAGGTTGGGGCACACAAAAGGAATGTTTTACTCCAAATCACTCTCAAAACATTAACTTTGAATGACCATTACATTTACAAAATAATTTATTTGATAAATTTTCTTTTTTCATTAGATACTCACATATTTTTTGACTAAAATGGTGATGATTTTTGTGATTTAGATGATTAAAAAATGTCCTTAAATGTCTTGAAAGATGGCTCTGGAATCATGTCTCATTGGGTTGTTTTATTCAATAGGAATCAATAGGACTAATAATATTTGTTCGAATTGTTCCATATTTTAACCATAAATAGAATAAAGTATGTTTAATATGAGGGCATAAATTTAAATAGTATGATAAATCATCAAAAAAATTTAGAATTGATGCTAGAGTTCTAGATTTTTTCATAAAAAAAACTACATTAATAAAGAAAATCAAATTACTTTGTTAATTACAAAATTACATTCCAAAGGTTTGGAAATAAGTATAGGAGATGTGGGTGCAAAACTAGAACATTATTTGATGTTTTTAATAGGGTTTTGGCACTCCAAATGAAAGTTTGCCACTTTGAAAATGTTTTGAAATCTTGCACTCCTTTTTGGTTTATACTTGATAAGACATTAAAAATTTGTTTAATTAATTTGAATCATTCATATAACACTTATTAGTTGAAAGCCCAAACATACCTATCCCCCTTTCATTGTTTAGCATCTCATAACATTGATTTTGCTTCAAGATTTAGGACACAGGACAAAAAGGTGTCATGGAACTCCTATTGTGATGCCCCAACCATGAATTCATCGATTCTTTTGCCACCTTTGCTAGATCACAAATAACTCATGAAAAAAAATCAACAAAAATATCCAAATTTAATTCACATACCTATTAAATGATAAGCAACTCAAAAAAATCTTAAACAACATTCAAGTTTTACCTTTTTTTTAACATGATCAAAATAAAGAAATCAAATACTTAGTTTTCATCAATGTGTGTAGCTCTTTAGCCCTTAATTCATAATCTATCCCAACTTTGTAATCCCATGCTTGTGTCCCCTTGCCCAACTTTTTGGGCCATGTAATGTACTTTTGAATATTAAATTGGGTATACTTTTTAAATGCGTAATTCAATGCATAAGAATCTTTTTCATTGGTAGTTGCATATTAACACAATGCTTTCAATTGAACATGGGATGCAAATAGGATAATAATCCAACCATACTTGCCACTTTGGGTGAGTGCTTATTTTAAAATGTTCCCAAGATAAACCCATTTGTAACTTGAAAAAAATCATAAAACAATTATTATGACCTAAAATTAAAATGTAAAATGGAAAGAAATGTTTAAAGAATCTCTTTAAGAATAAAGGTGTTTATAGTACTTAAAATCACTCATTATATTGCTTCATGAATGCTTTTGACTATTTTATCCTTGCTAGTTTCATTCCAAATCATGCCACATGTTTCCATAATATATGGGTAATATATTCATATAAACAAATTAATCATTTTCTATGTTAGATTAATTCTTGATCAAAATGTGAAAAGTAGGGAAATTATTACATTTGGTTTGGCTCCTATTAATGTAATTGCATGTCATGCCCAAAGCACAATCCACAAATGGGTTAAAAATACCAAAATTATTGAACAAGACTTCTGAATTTAGTGTAACCACACAAGTTTGATTGCAAATTGGATCCTTCATCCTTCATGTAAGCAAAAAAAAAATTGAATAAAAAAAAACTTATTAAGGACCCATTGTAATTTTAATGCCATAGTTGTACCACTTGTATAAGTTAGTTGCTTCAAATAACCTAGTGGTGACATGCTTTTAATTCCCATTCAAATGAAAAGAAATTCATAACAACAACAAATTTCATGTGTTTCTTTTGACATCCAAAGGTCAAAGATGCAAGTTGCAAACAAACATGAAGTCAATGTAGGCTAAACATATTTAACCAACTTTTTATATATTGAGTTAAAAAACAATGTATTTTCCATAAAATGTTCTTTGATGGGAACAATGCCCATGGGCATAACCTATACATTACCCCTTTTAACCAAATGAGCCCAACAATTTTCAATGGCAAGAACCCCCTAATGATAAACAACTTCACACCTTCCAAGAATTGTTTTTATGCCTTGTTGATTTGTAATGGAGAAAAACCTTGAAATGTCATTTGGTGTTATGTTAATCTCTTAATTGTTGGTTTTTAAACATGGGGACTTGATCTAAAATAATTTGCAACAACAACCTTTTCCACATGCTTTGCATACGAGGCCTTATGATCCACTTCCAAGTGTTTTTCATGGTTAATTATGCCCTTCGATTTGTGTTATGCGATCATACCTTTGCAACATCTAATGCACAATTTTTTGGGACAACCATGTCATTACAACATATTATTCATATGATTTGATTTTGTTCAATATCAACTAATTGATGTTTGTTCACACGGAAGAGTGGCCACATGAATGAATTTTGGCTCTAAGGCTTCCAGGCAATGCATTACTTCTTCAAGCTTGCCATTTGAGACATATGCATCATCCCCACCAACCTCATAGGCCATTTGTTCTTCACCTCCATCATGAATTTGTTATAAGTTGTTCTCAACATTTCCACTATTTAGATTTAGCACATCTTGCAAATGTTGTGGAAAGGTCAAATTTAATAAAATTTGAAACTTTCATCATCACAAGGAATTTGCAAATAAATGATTGGATTAATGACTAATTTTTAGTTGTAATTATCACATGTAACTTGCTACAAGGCATAGTCAACTTGGACAAGTCACATAAAATTTGAATTACAAAAGACAATACATGGCACCAAGTTGCAATGATAGTTGCATCATTTTTATTTATTTAAATATTTATTATTTAAATATTAAAATTATATTCTTTTTAGAATTTTTGTATATTTATACTATTGTTAATTTCATTAAATTTTACTAGTACCATGTTGACACATGTCATTACATAGGCTAGACTTAAAAGACTAGTTTAGGATGTTAGGTACGCCACTTATTGTGCCTACATAAGCTCACTTAATATGCACTTAACTTAAGGAGGCTAGATAGGTAAAGAATATTTGGTAGACATCCCACTACTAATCACAACCCATACCATTTGTGAGAATTGATCTTTGAACCCCAAGGATGGAAATTAAAACGTGTGATATACAGTTTATTCACATATAATAATTACAAATCAATCATAAATAAATTATAATAAAAATATAATAAAAGTTTTTTTATAGCCATATTATTCCGATGTAAAAGATTAATTTAGATTTCAATTTTTGTTTTTAGATATTAATTATGGAACTATGAATCTTATTATGTTCACACATGTAATATCCTAAGTTTTACTTGAAATTATGATAAAAGTTGTATGTAAAAATAAACTATATTTTTTCACATATCAAGCCTTTATTTGATTTTAAGAAATTATATATTTTTTTCTTATAATAGATCAAAATTGTACCAAAAAAATTTAATTTAGATGTATGATATATATTGTATTCAACTATATAATGTCTATGAATGGGCCATAAATTCCTCTTACTACCTAGCCTATTCAATAACTAATTAGTTCAAAAAAATCACAAATCAACATGATAAAGTACTCACTATTTAACTCACATACATATGACCTACTAACTACTTATTAGCTACTGCCTATCTTACTTTGCTTATTTAATAGATTAATCACATAACTTACCTAATTAAATAATTACACCTACTACTTAAACCTTAACCTATTTAATAAATAAATTACATAACCTGATTAATCATATAATTAATATAAAAACATTATCACATATATCAACATGATAAATTACCTATTACTTAGCCATATGCATATTACTTGCTACCTAACCCTATTTCTACCATTAATTGCCATGGGTCCTTTAAAATTTTCACAAACCCACCAAACCTTACTACACATTTAATGATTAGTTCGTTGAAAAAAGTTAAGGAAAAATAATTACACCATTAAATCTAATAATTTCATTGGTCAACTTTTTTTTGTGACATTTAATTACATGTGTATTTGCAACTAGGATTTATTCTCACAAATCAAGTTGAAAAGATGCCATGTGATGTCAAATGGCTTATGAATCACCTTCCAAGTTGCATAAACAACTATATTTTCATTTGTTTTGGGATGCCATTAAAAATGGATGATATAAGCATATTTTTCATTTTCATCCAAATCAACATTAATTGCAATTATAAGTCACATATGCAGTTGCAAATCAATTTGTAATCATTTATGCAATTATAATTTTTTTTACCAAGTGCCACAGAAAACAATCACATCTATAGTCACAAAAATGATTGATTTGAATAAAAGTTGCAAACATATGAATTGAAATAAACATGATTCCTTATAATGTATGTTGTTCATAAGAAATTCATAATCCATTCATTTGAAAGGGGTGGATTGTTGTGGGTGAGAAGCGAAAAAAACAACGTTGCATGAAAAGTAACAATTGACAAAGACCTTTTGAATGAGGACTAAAAGATAAACACTCAATCATTATATTTGACCTTGCAAATTGACAATGGAAACTTCACATAAGATGATAAAAGATGGCATAAAAGCTTCGATGTTCTTTACAATTATTTAAGATGATCAAAAACAGAAACTTTGATACTTTTTGCAAATCTTGAATGGAACACAAAACATGATTTAACCTTTAACCCTAAAAACACCAAGCACTAGTTCTGAACGAAAGCACAAAGCGTCTTATGTCTCTTTGAAAAAATATTTAACCACCCCTTATAGTGCAAGTTGTAAAAATATTGCAAAATTCTACAAACATTGATCCTCTCTGAAAAAAAAAACAAAAACAAACACACAAAGATAATGTGGGGCTTACCAAACTTAAAAGACAACAAACAAATGAAATTTAAAAAGCACCTTTTTCAGCATCTTGTTCTCCTTCCACAAGCCAGAGTTGCTTAGCTCATCATTCAATGTTGATGCACACCACATAAATGAAACATTTAGTAAAAATGCTACATTCAAAGGTAGTGGCCATGGAAATCTTTGTATTCAACAAGTGAATGAGCAAATACACTACATAATCACAAAACCTAGATTTTAGTTATAATAGTAATGCAATAGAAAAATGGGGCTGAAAGTGTGCCAAAAGTGTCACCCAGGATGTCTGTTTGCTTCATCTCTCAGCAAAGACCCTTAACCCTAAACCTAATGAACATAAACCTTGAGTATATTTCAAAGGGTACAAACCCAGGGTTTTGTTAAAGAACCTCAACTCCTTTGAATGCACATTTGAAATTTTGTTGTTGTCAGGTAGGGGGGGCAGGGGTGAGTACCAGATTTCTTAGGGTGCTAAAAAGGGGGTGGGTGTGGGTACTTAATTTATTTGGTATCCAGCAATTATATACCTATAAACTGAGCATAATACCCGGTCGAATACCCAACATGATCCAAGTACCTACCCAACACTGGTTTAAAGCTGTATACGTAAACACAAAAAACCCCCTCTTCCCCCCCAGAACCCAGCTTGCTCTGGAAACTGTTCTTATTGAATGAAAAACCATAGTCTGTAAATACTAAATACTCAAGTGGTCAGGTGGCTGTCATTTGAGTTGGGCAATGATCACAATCATGAGTTTATATCATTAGTTCTAAAGCAGTCAAGAGTTGAATCTGCAGTCCCAACTTCCAAGTCATGGCAACTGCAAAGAACAGCAACTTGACTGGTGAACTCGCAAAGTGGGTTGTCGTTGGTTGAAGAAAATTGCCCAGCACCTAACTTAAAGTTAGAAATGCACCCACCCACCTATATTACACACTACAAGTGGGCACTGGAAGTTTGGATATTACGATATTACCTGAATAGCAGTAAGTATTCTTCAGCATGAAAGGAGATGAGCATAGCCTTGCATATATGTGTGCGTCCTCCAGCCTCCCCCCCACCCCCCACACACACGCACTCTTTCTCCCTCTCTAACTTCATGCAGGCCACATGTTCATTGACAAAGAACCGCAAGTCTACCACAGACAAACCTGTAGTCAAAAGCAAACACATAATTTGTTGAATTCCATGTAATGGTCTGTGAATTGTCTGCATACCACCAGAAAATTTGTTATTGGGTAGCATTTTCTGCATATTGTCTGTCTCCTTTCCTTTTCTCTCTCTCAAAAGAAGATGAAAAATTCCCAAAGGTGTTTTTTCTGCTTTGTTACTTCACAAATTCTAGGAATACCATTTTTTTGTCCTTAGTTTTAAATTTGTAAGTAAACTGAAAGCATTATTGTCCAGAAGACCCTTGGATCTTGACACTAAAATTCATGCATATCATCTTGCATGTATGTCTGGTACTACAATTTTGTTAAAACCTTCTGTGACTCTCCATAACCAGAGAAACTTGTGCAGTATTGAAATTGTTACACCGAAATTCATTAGTTTTAATTTTTTGAGAGTCATTTGAACTTCATGTGGCCCTCTATTTGCTGCAACAAAATCTTAATTTGGTCAATGGTCTCGAGAAAGCCCAACAAATTTTCTTTTGTGAGCATTCCGACTTCACACTTTTGGTCCTTGATTTGGCTCCCCCCCTCTAAAAAGAGTTCAAATCTGACTAGATGATATTGCTGACCTTATCTATTTGATATTGCTGACGTCAAGTTCCTAAACCCCCCTCCTGTCATAAGAAGCATATCAAATAAGGAAAGGGGAGGATCTCCTGAAAGGAAGCCTAGCCTAGAAGAACTCTCACCAGGAAGATGGGTTTATTCATCGAGTGCTTTGATTGTTCATTGGGCCAAGATGGGTTAATTCATTGGGTGTTTTGGTTGTTCGACGGGCAAAGATGAGTTTAATCAGTTAGTACCCCCAAAATAATGGACCCCAAGGCAGGTAACTCTCTTGGAGTGGGAATTGCTCAAATCCTGAAAGTTGAAATGTGTAAGAAAAACAAACAAACAAACAAACAACACCAACTGTCAACAACACTGCCTACCTCTAGATTTTATGTCCTTGATCTATCAAATCTGTTTTCCCAGGTGCAAATCATGAGATGGAGAAAACATTTCCAACCATCATGGATTGAGTATCACAAAATTGAGAAAAAGAAAACCTGATCATGACACAAGCTATTGAAATTGTAATGCTTTTATCCAGATGTTAAAAAATTATTACTGGATTGTTCCATGAATGTTTTTTCAGCAAAATTTGTAATTTTTCAACAATAAAATTGGGATTAAAAAAATATAAATCTATAGTGTATATTGGACCATTTTGGCTAATTTTTTGGGAGAAAACTAGCCGAATTTTTTATATCACAAAATTGAAAGGGAAAAAAAAAACCCTGATTATTACACAAGCTGTTGCAACTTCAGAATTTTGTCCAGTTGTTAAAAATTTACTGAATCATCATGTTTTCTCCTTCCAGTTTTTGAGGGCCCCAGATTTCATAGCTAAATTTCTGGGTCGCTATACATAATTAAAGTTGTTTTTCTCAAAAATTGGCAATTGTTTTCAGAAAAAATGAGAATATATTGCCACAGAATATTTCTTTTTTAAAATTAAAATTTTCTCATTTTTGCAAGAGTTTGCCCAAAAAAGCGCTGAGCAGGTTTCAGCAAGTCTACATAATTATGAAAAAAGAAATTCAAGACTTTCGAAATATTATTTAGGTGTACTGAAACAAGTAAAAAGTATACCATAATCCATTTCTCAATGGTTAATATGCCAAAAATCTTAGAAGAAAATAATATTAAATATTTGGCATCTTGAAGCGCCTTGACCTGCATGCTAGGCTACTACAGTAATCCATCTGAAATTAGCGCTAGAGAAATTATATCAAAGATAAGAGTGGAAATTGACATGCAATCATGGGTTGTTCATGATTTGATTTTGGCGTTGATTGTGCATTCTTAAGTAAATGGCTGGATTCATCACAAACTTATAGCACCACAATATATAAAATTATGATCATCAACTTAATAGAGTTGGGAATTGATCAGGACAATAATTAGACTGCAAGTAGAAGAGACCATTGAGCTTTGATCAGTCTTTTGAACAGAGTCCTGAGCTAGATTCAAGGAGCAGCTAGCAGTTCTTAAAGATCTAGAATATTCAAGATGAGCAGGACTCGTGAAGATGACAAGCATCTAGATTCAAGAGTGCGAGTATCATCATGGATTTAATTCACAAACTCATTTCATTGTTGCAAATAATATTATGTTGATCAATATCTGCGAATTTCATAGATGTAGTGTGTAAATGATCTGTTGATTCAAAGGTTTATGTCACCACAAATTCAGTTGCCTGCCTGCCTGCACACTTTCTAACTTGGATCAAGGAAATTCTGCGTGTCGTCAGAAATTCCGCGAGTGCTACTTTTGACTCGTGTGATCAACTCATGCATCTAGCACAGCAGCAGCAACGTCCAGACTCTCTCTGGGACTATAAAACTACTTGCCCACTCTTCTCATCTCCTCATCTCATCAAATACTACAAGTTCCAATTTTCTCAACTCTTTTCCTAATTCCCAGTTTCACGTCTTAAATCACTAGAGCTAGTCGATCCAGCAAGAGCTACTTCTCATCAAAAACCAGTTCAGCTGCATTCCAGTATACACTGTGTAAGAATCACACTCGTATAAACAACTAGATTTTGATTCAGCAATACGTCTTCTCAGCAGCTCCGACAGCAATCTAGAGGAAATCTTCTACTTGTCCAGTGCAAAGTGAATATTTTTGTCATGGCACCAAGTGGGGAGATCAGCAACGACGTTGATGTGGCACAGGGTGCAGCAGTCGCAGTGGGTCGTGGGAATAACATTCACAACAAGAGGATGATCAGGAGTCAGCAGCCAGCTGAAGGACCCGCGACTGTGCTCGGCATTGGCACTGCTGTTCCACCCACGGAGTTCCCTCAGAGCAGTTACCCTGATCTTTTCTTCGATATTTGCAATTGCAACGAGAAAACAGAACTCAAGGCCAAGTTCAAGCGCATTTGTAAGGCTCCTGCAACGCATGTCACCATCAGTACTCCTGAGACCAGTACTGAAGTGATATCAAAAGAAATGTGTATTCTTCATGTATACTAATGTACTGAAGTGACATCAAAAGAAATGTGTATTCTTCATGTATACTAATCTGATCAGAGTCAATGAGAAACTTTGCCACCTGCAGCTGAAACTAAGATTTTGCACTTGATCTAGCTGCCGGCGGAATGCCTTGAATGTTTATATCAGAAGCTGGGGAACATCATGAAGATGTTCAAAAGCTAGCTAGCTAGCTAATCCTGGTCCCGGACGTCATTGCATGGAGCTAGTTTCTGGACGTACAATCTTCTGCTTCCAATGGAAATCATGAAATGGGGTGACTGTGTTGATTGCTTTCTGCAGGTGAGAAGTCGGGGATCAGGAAACGACACATGTTTCTCACAGAGGAGATTCTGAAAGCGAATCCCAGTATCTGCACCTACATGGAGGCGTCTCTGAACGTGCGGCACGACATTGTGGTAGTTCAAGTTCCGAAGCTGGCACATGAGGCCGCCGTGAAAGCAATGAAAGAATGGGGACGACCCAAATCCGAGATCACGCATGTAGTGTTTGCGACGACGAGTGGCGTCAACATGCCTGGCGCGGATCTCGCACTCGCCAAGCTCTTGGGACTTAAGCCCACCGTGAAGCGTGTGATGATGTACCAGACTGGTTGCTTTGGTGGTGCTTCCGTCCTACGAGTGGCCAAAGACCTCGCGGAGAATAACAAAGGAGCACGAGTGCTCGTCACTTGCAGTGAAGTCACTGCCGTCACGTATCGTGCACCCAGCGAGAATCATCTCGATGGACTTGTGGGCTCTGCACTTTTCGGAGACGGTGCTGCTTGTCTCATCGTGGGTGCGGATCCCATCCCGCAGTTGGAACGGCCCTTGTTCGAGATTCAGTCAGCCGGAGAGACAGTCTTGCCGGAGAGTGATGGTGCCATAGATGGTCATCTCACGGAAGCGGGTCTCATCTTCCATCTCATGAAAGATGTTCCCGGACTCATCTCGAAGAACATTGGGAAATTCCTGAACGAGGCGAGAAAAGTTGCAAACTCCCCAAGCTGGAATGACATGTTCTGGGCTGTTCACCCAGGGGGGCCTGCCATCCTCGACCAGATTGAGGAGAAGCTCAAACTCACTTCTGACAAATTGCAGGGAAGTCGAGACATTCTGTCAGAATATGGCAACATGTCTAGTGCTTCCGTGCTTTTCGTGCTCGACCAAATCCGCCATCGCTCCAAGTTCTTGGGTTCTTCCACTACTGGTGAAGGCAGTGATTATGGCTTCCTCATTGGTTTCGGACCTGGTCTCACTCTTGAAGTTCTAGTTCTACGAAGTGTGCCCACTGGTGAGTAGTTGTTCTTTCTGAATCCTTTCTTATTTTAGTTCATGATCTTGCAGCTCTAGCTGATGCTTCAAAAGTTCACAACAACAAAAATTTTGCGACTGCAAACTTGTGTTTCATTCATGAATTGCTAATTCAAATTCACAACAACAACAAAATTGTACAACTGCAAACTTGTGTTTCATTCACGAATTGCTAATTCAAGTTCATAACAACAACAAAATTGTACAACTGCAAACTTGTTTTTCATTCATGAATTGCGAATTCTGTGAAATGGGTGGCAGATAATCTTCATGATCCAACGTTGATCCATTGAGGAGAAGTCAAGTAATTCATGAGACCCTCTTGCTTGTTGTCAGATCCTATTAATATTACAAAATAGATTCACATTTGCTGCATATACATATTATAAGGGCAACCTCGTGCAAGCTCCTCAGCTAACTTTAGATCCAAATTGACAATCAAGACTGTGAAGAAGACATCATCGAACTGCAAAGTTTCTACTAAATTGAGCTAAGCAATCATCACATACATGGAGCCTGACTTCTACCATCCTCTAGTGAAGGTCCATAGTCCATACCCGTGTGACCTGTTGCAGCTGGGAAGAGGGATGAGGCAGCTCCTCCTAGTAATGCAGGCCTTAGCCAGGATGTTGTGTATATGTGTACTAGTCTTCCATTTGTCTTAGCCAGCAGAGAAATCTGCATTGTCATATGAAATAAAGGACATGATCTTAATTATATGTTCGATTTGAGCATTGGGTTGTATCTCCATGTATCATGATTGCAAGCATTTGGTCTCCAAACGCTTTGAAAGGCTTGAATGAATGATACTACCCATACTTTGCATTCCTTCACATGTGAACTTTGGTCACAGCAGAATAAAACGTCGAGCGAATTGGATTTGTTAGAACAGAAGACAAGTGTCAATAGCAGGTCACCAACCTTGAATTCCATGGATTGTCCACAAATCTGTCACGGTCCAGTGAATTTCTGACATTTGCCAAAACCAAACTCAAACAGGGTTATCTTGGACTATCCATTTCTCTCTTATTCCCAGTGTATTTTCTTACCAAATGTGTTCATATTTACCTGTGTATTGTTCATGGTATGGTCTCGTATGAGGAGAGACAATTACTTCTGATCACATGTGCTCATTTCTCACCAAATTTGTTCCCAAATTATACTAGCTGATGCTCCCAAATTCTCTGGCTGGCTTGTTAACTCCAGATCACATCTAGCAGGATTTGTTTGTGAATGGAACTAACCACAGTGTGGAAGGTGGTCGAAATCTTGGTCATCAGCTTGACGCTTCTGTTCTCAGCCTGATTCTCAGTCACAACAAATCTAAGAACACACTCAAAATCAACTTGAGTCCTACTGTTCATTAAGAACAGACTTAAAGATGACAGACGTTGAACAGAATTACTGATTGAACTTGAAGATGCAGCTTTGTACCCCATAGATCCTCTGCACACAAAGTCAGAGTACCCTTGCAATATTTTTCAAATTCCCCTGCAGTTTGGCAGTAAGATGCAAAACAAGTACCACATATATGGTGATTTCTGCAGAGGAGGCAAGAAAATCTTCCCAGGTGCTCATACCATGCCATCACTGAGTCTCCAGACATAAGACATGGTCAAATTGTCGTTGGTGCAACTTGTGAGAACACGAATAAGGCACGTGACACACCGTGCATTGTCAGGAAGTAGAACTTCCGCCTTTCAATCACATAAGCAACATAAAGACAAAAGCACGGAACTTCAAACCGCAGTTACTAATAATGCAGGAATGCATAGAAAAGAATCACACAGAAACCTGCAAAAATTGGATCTCACTGATGCCATGAGTGTGATAGAGATATCATAGTGGCGGGATCCTTGCCAGCAACTGCAGGTGCAATTGCAGACAACATCAAAGGGTGCTGCTAGAAACCGGAATTTCTCAAACCCCATATCACTCAATGACAGATCTGATGATGCAAGATCAGAAGTAGGAGGACCATCAGAAGAGATGTTTGTCAAGCTTCACAAAGCAGATCACAAACAAGTCAGAAATCACAAAGACAGACATTCACGGTTTGTTGTTGTTGCTTTCATGTGCTTTGCATGATATGTTCCTTTTGAATGTAACAGAACCGGATGGATGGTTCTCAATACTACAAAATGGCATGAGAAAAGAAGAGCTTCAGACTATATCACCTCCGAGAATCATGCCAATGTAGTCTTCTCCGTCCGTGTCAAGGTAGTTGGAATGGCTTGGAGTCCTCACAAAGCCCAGCAAATCCACGGGAATCAAAAAACGACATTATAACCTAATCGATGAAGCATACCAGAATGGAAGATGATGAAAGGAAGCTGTGGAAGAACAACAGATTGTTCTCAGTTTTTCCTTCCAACCTGCTGCTGCTGCTGACCAAACCGTAAGAAAGGGTGCACATTGGTCATCAGATGACGTGATTCTGCACAAATGGTTCATGGCCTAGTAAAGGTCTCTTTCCATTAGGTTGATGTGATCACAACAGCATAATGGAAAGCCACTGACATAAGGCCTTGTTTCTTGTTGCATGGACAGTCGCTATCTGTTGGAGAGTTGAAAATATGTAATTAATCAATTAGGAACTCCGGGAACGCATGTTCTCATAAAGAAAACACAGCTCTGTTCTCCATCACTGATCGGAAACCCTAACATTGAACCTAACATTTTCCACATGTTTTCACTTTACCCTGGAAACTTCTTTACCAATCTTCATTCATACGCTAACTTTCTCATCAGCAGCAGCTTCCAAGGATTTGGACAAATCTTTTATTGTTGCCACGCGGTTGTTGCAGAGTCTTTGTCCTGACAGAGAGATGGCAGTGTGCGCTCCGGTGATGAGCACCATGGCGTCTGTTCTCACTTACGACGTAGTGGACACCCCCATGGGTCCTTTCACGCTCGGTGCTTCCGACTTCGCCATCCACTCGGCTTATTTCGGCAAACCTTCTTCAGTCCCGGCTGCTGGAAGTGATGATCATCATCAACGACATCCTGTATTGGGGCTGGTATAGTATCCTTTCTCTTCTCTTTGCTTTGGTTCTTTCAGGCTCCATATGGGATGCAGCTTCCTCTCTCAGTGAAGGTTCAATCTTCAAGCTGAGTTTTGTACATTGTGGGGAGGCTGAAGAGAGCATTTGATTCTGGGAGATGGCTTTTGTTTTTATGTTCAAGTCTCAAAGCTGTTTGTGCACACCTCTGTGCATGCTAGATGTTATGCAAAACGTTTTTCGCACCCTAAACCCCAAACCCTTGCTCAGTATGGTTGCCTTTGTCACTGAGCGCTGTCCTTACGTTCTGATTACCCCTGCAGTCTGTTTTCTTGCCTCTTTCTGTCATTGTGATGGGGTTGTCAACATCAAACTGAATCCCTGGGGGTTTGTGCGGCAGGCAAAAGAGCAAGTGCAACAGTATTTTGCTGGACAGCGGAAGACGTTCTCTGTGCCTGTGGAATTGCAGGGCACACTGTTTCAGAGGAAAGCATGGGCAGTGCTGAACAAGATTCCATATGGAGAGACATGGACTTACACAGAACAAGCAGAAGGAATGGGGGAGCATGGCAAAGCACGAGCTGTAGGCATGGCCAATGGCAAGAACCCTGTGTGCTTGCTTGTGCCTTGTCACCGTGTGGTGGGCAAGGGTGGTAATCTCCGGGGTTATGCCTTCGGTGTGGAAATCAAGCAGAGTCTTCTTGAGTTTGAAGCAAGCCATTTGAGCAAAAGCTCAGACAACTAGAATCCAAAACATGGCAACAAAAATTCACAAAACACAGGCAATTCAACAAGAGACAAATGATACCCCGTGTATGTGTCTCCTCAGGTTCATTGGACAGAACTCTTCTTGAATGTGCAGCCTTTTGTATTGGGAGCTGGAGATTTGCTGTTTATGTATTTGCAATCATCAACAGCATCCACTTTGTTGATTGTTTCAAGAGGAGAAGAGAAGTTGTGCAACTGTAGATATATGCAAAGCATTGAGACATTGAACTGATGCGGAAGAGTACTGTTGGAAAAAACCTCTGAAGGGAATTGTGAGAGTTTATAAATTTATAGTGGTTGATGTCAGTGTTTTTCTAGGTTTTGGCACAGCTCTGTGCACACATCTTGCCAGAGATTCTTGGCTTAGGAAGATGTGATTCTATTGTTACTTGTCAATGTTCCTGCCATGAGTGCAGGCATGGCTTTTGTGTACATACATATCAGATGCTTCACTCAGTTAAGGTTTCAAACTACTTGGATTCTGGAATTCTGCAAAACATGTGTTGGAAGTGATTGATGATTGTTTCTGCTAGCTTTTGTTCAGACCAAATTCTCTTTGGCATATGTGACATGCAAGTAACCAGATTGAATAGCACATCAAATCTCTCCAATTACAGACTGGGATACCTTAGGTGTGCAGTCAAGATAACTCTCTGCAATTGTGGATCAATTTGCATGTGTCAAAGATCTTACACCCAGCAGCTGAAGCTTCCCAAAATAGCAGAGGAAAATTTCTATTTGGGGACAACACCAGTGTACAAATTGTTCCTATCAGATGGTGTGATGATTCATTTGTGGCCTCCCTCACTTGCCAGCTTAGCTAAGCACCATGCAACACTGTTTGCAATATGGAAAGAGTGGTACTTTGACTTTACTATGAGCACTACATACCTGTGCAACAGCAAGAAGCATGTTAGTGAACAACTGGAAGGAACATCTTGTCAAGCATTGAAGGAACATCATTGCATGGGTAGTTAAAAAATACCTCAACTTGTAATTTGATCATGAAAATGGCTTTGCTGACCTTAGTGGGCAAATCAGCCACAATTTTATCCAGAAGTAGAGCAAGAAGAAAACACTAGGACTTAAGACCAATTCTTCTGGCATTCAAATTCTTCGTCCTTGTGTCTCTATCTTCCACATGCAAGTTCTATCTAAAGCCTGAATGGCCGAGGCTTGCATCTGCTTGAAAAAATTGGAGGTTGCAGAAATTGGATACTCACATGTCATAATATTTAAAGGTTGTACTTTATTGAAAAAAATGTGTACAGCCCATTATAATGCTACTGGTGAAAATGCTTTTAGTTGTGGTGCACCCAAAGATCAGAACATATTTTTGGTGATGGGTCAAGTTGATTGGCCCATCTTGGAATACATGGGAATTGCAGAAACAACATATGAACATTTGGCAAAGTATATAGAAGAAAATAAAGTAAAACATTGACAACACATTGGGCACACTATTAGGAATTTTATTGAGAACATAATTGCAAACACATGGGGGGAACCCAAACAATCTTCAAGTTCTCTCCCTCCCATCCAAAAGACGAAAGAATTCACAAAGGGTCTTGCCCACTTCAACAAGGGGGTCTTGCACCCAACCCATACAACAACCATAACCCCCATCAACTTTCAAACATCCAATCACAACACCCAACCCATGTGAGTAAATTTCACATACAAAACTTGTCAACGTATGAGCAAAACTAAATCAGCATTACATATCTACCCAATATCTCATTGTCACCTCTTTCCACATTGCAATTGTTTCATCATAATGGAAATTTGACAAGGTGAAGTTTTTTATTAAACATTCTAACACACAAGTCAAGGTGAGTAGTGAGCTGATCTTGCAATTTGTTCTTCATGAATGATTGATTGAGGATGAGAAAACAATTAGCAATGAGTACATTTGTTGAGCTTGTCAATCAAGATGACAAAAGAATGTATTTTCTTCCATAATCTAAAAAATGAATTTAGACTAGATTATTCAACTGATATCGCCTTTGCATTGTGAGTCATAATGAACTTGAAAAATGAAGATTACATAACAAACATATGTGAATCCAAATTCCAAACAAGGGGGAATCATAATTCTTTTTATAATCCTATGACCAATGCAAAAGATAAACTTGATAACACTCAAATATAAAAAGAATGAACCTTCTACTTCAACAAGGTTGAACTAGTACAGGGAGTAGTACATATAATTAAGGGCCATCATTATTTCACGTTCAAAAAATCGCCTTTCATTACAAGAAATCACAATTTTTCAAAAGATTTAACTTGACCAAAATGTTTACATTGATTAAAAGGATGTTTGATTTAACTAAAGGCATTGAGCATGAAAGATACATGGTTTTTTTGGTTGATTATTTTTACTAAAATGACCATTTTGACCAAATGTTAAATTGTACATTTAATCAAGAAGGAAATTTTTTGAAATGGTTTATCAAAATGCCCATGGCTTAATCAAATTAGTCATACTAAATGGTCATGCTTAGTCAAATTGGCCATATTAATTTGGTTAGTAAGCTTATTAGGCTACCTACTTACCTACTTACCTAAATATATCTTATTTACCTACCTACCTACTTACCTATTTGTCTATGTACACACCTATATGTACTTACATATCTACCTCCATACTTACTTATATTTTATATAAAGAGGTCATACATCTTAGGTACCTACTAATTATTTATTTATGAAAAAATTGAAGTTCAAATGCTATTAATACACATTGATAAAAAAAATCATTGAAATTCAAGAAAACATGATAAATCCATTTGAAATCATATTGTTTTACAAAATGGTGTGGTAGTTTGATGGCCAAGACATTGGTGTGGAACTAAGGAGGTCAAAGTTCAATCCCCTTTACCAACATATATTATGTGAAATATGTATATTTATATATATATATTTTGTACATGTGTGTAAATGTGTAATAATTAAGTGGGTTGTGGATAGGTAGGTAGGTCATGGGTTGGTGGATAAAAAAACAATTATTATTTATTTGTTAATTACATATTATTGTTTAAAACTTAGGTTTTTTT
>Ga0209611_10005333_pt1 | contig 21582 bp, 17 predicted proteins | sample S1TSphgellanicum_3_FD_187693 | JGI IMG/M metagenome (GOLD analysis project Ga0209611, IMG submission 187693) | Host-associated microbial communities from peat moss isolated from Minnesota, USA - S1T2_Fc - Sphagnum magellanicum MG (SPAdes) (version 2) | ecosystem: Host-associated > Plants > Peat...
AAAATTCCCTGATTCCCAATGTGTTCCTACTATGTTCCATTTAAGTTCTCACTGGGTTCCTATCAGGTTCCCAATATGTTCCCCAACATGTTCTCCATAGCACCTCATTTTTATCCCATATGCTTAGGCAAATGTTGTCCTCCTTTCACCTATATAGCTGGTTTGAAAGGGAGGAAGTATATATGTCACAACAAAACCTTCTATTTTGAGGAGTCTCCAGAGTTTCATTTTTTTGGAGCAATGGGCCAATGAAACATTTGGTCAAACCTTTCGGCAGAGACAACAAGAAATTCTGGACACTAATGAGGCCAGGTCACTCTTGCTAATTTGAGATCTTGAGACCCGATTTGTTGTTTTCTCTCTCTTCTTAGCTCTCTTGCCGAGTCTCTGTCTCTATTCCACCCAGTCTGTTGCTTTCTCGTGCGTAGTGTCTCTCTCGCGCCCAACTTGCAATCTCTTTTCTTTGTTTCAAGTGCCAAAAGTTTTATTGTTCATAAATATTATTTTGACTAGCGAGAACCAATTCGAAAGTTAATCCGTTTGGGAAATAAGATTAATCTGGGGTTAATTCTTTTTGAGAAATAAGATTACTTGGAGGGTTCATCCTTTTGGGGAATCCAAGGAATTTGGGGGGTTGACCTTTTTGGGGAATAAGGCTATTTTGAGGGTTTTGTTCTTTTGGGATTCATTTAACATGGAGTGAACATGCGATTGGCTAATAATATGACTAATTTGAATTCAATGAAATAAAGGATTATTTTGAGGATTGATCCTTTTGGGAAATAAGAGTAATTTGGGTCAACCAAATGCAATTATTTATGGGCTCAACTGATTTAGTAGTCACTATGTGAGCGATAAAACCCTAGGGTGTGGGGGCCTTCCCAAAATAAGGGGCCTAAAACAAGGTGATAGCCAAATCCAGCCCAACATTTTTGGGAATATTCTCACCCATGGGCTTCACCTATCATAGATCACAAGGTAAAAATGGTCATGAACCAAATCTATGTCAAGGAGTATGAATGGGAGGGTTCTTGCAACTATAAGTAGGCATAATTTCCCTCCCATCTTTGAGGAGAAGGCATAACATCCTTCCCAATTTCTAGGAGGGAAATTCATGGATATAAAGTGCCCTCCACATACACTATCAATTTTCTCACATGGCTTTATGTGCCCCCAATTATCACCCTTAACATTTGAACAAAAGTCTTATTTCCAAAAACAATTATGTTCATGTTTCCAAAAACTTTGTGATGTGTGATAATCTCAAGAGAGAAAACAAAAACTTTGGGTGCACCTGAATTAATTAGCATGAAAGGTGGTTGCATTGATGGCCTATGATAGTGCAAATTATGGGGCATCGATGGTAGGATCAAAGAAAAATGGCCATTAGGATAGAGAGAAAGGGGCCCCTAAATGCTACCCAAATACAACCACAATCACAGCTGAAGTCATTTGATTGTGACAAATGTAAAGATAAATTCTTCAATAACATGTACATTAACAAAAAATGCATAATGTAATTCACATTTAGATATTTCTTTCCTCCAATTTGAAGGGCCAAGGAAAGTCAATTGTCATGAACCATATTATCATAACTTTTGACAATGAAATTAAGATCAGTGTGAATGGCTTCATTTAACCATGTATTTCTTAACCATGTGCTATACTTAGAATGTGGATTCCTAAAAGGAGAGGGGTTTATCATTATGAAAATTATGTGTGCATAATTGACATCAAGTTTTAACCACCCACCAAATTATATAGTTAATGCTGAACCCTTCTCATTCTTTATTCCATGTCTTTTGGTGGCATTTCAATTAAAAGTTCCATGCATTCAATTGCATGTTAAAAAAATCTTGAAATGTGTTATACATTCCCTTGCTAATTGCGATTGTGTTAGTCTGCTTTTATTCAAGATTTTTTTTAATGACAATAATTTCTTTCAAAGAAGTAACTTATGATCTTAACAACTTATTATTCTAAAAAACTTGTCCAATTTTTTGTTTTTGTCCTTTCTTCCTCACTAGAAGCTTGATTATAACTGTCAAAAGGTTGATTACAATATAAATTTCCTAACTCACAAATTCACTTTTGTTGATGACTTTTTTAATAGCTAATATAACTGATAGTCATGTTATCACAACAATAAAAAATTACAGCCCTAGAGATGACCCAAGGATAGCATAGAAGGAAAGACATTCCCACTTCATTTGACTTCACATGGGCACAATGGATGTGATCCCTCTTCCAACGCATTGTTTCATCTTTTCTAACAATCAAATTAGAGTTATGTATACCTTCTAAACCCAATCATAGGCTTTGGATAATATGGCTTTAAATTATGATAATAAACAAACCCATATTATCTTAAGCTTATGAGTATTCCTTATGCATGCAACCCTAGGTCAAGGCACATGCTTCCATTAGCTTTTGAAGTTTTATTCCAAGCTCAAGTGGTTTTTCTAGGCTTGCAAATTAAAGTGTCCATAATTTGGAAGGAACATAAGAAAAGAGATAAGAGGTTCTTTGGTGGGTTTTCCCTACATTTATGGGTTTCATTTTCTATTGTAGTAGAACGTAGTAAATGGTTTAGTATGGGGAATTCTTTTTTTAAGAATTTCAAACCTTCAAGATTTGGAAATTTTGTGAAAAATATTTCAACTTCAATTCATTTTGAAAACATGAAAGCATCATAACATAGATACTTAACATGATTGGTACTCATGGTCACCTTGTAAGTGGGTGTGTGTTTCATTTGGCCATTAGCCCATGGTCTCTCTCACCACCCTTACAATAGGCAATCATTTAAACTAATTGCCAAAGGAAATGTGATTCTTGTATAAATTCCGGATTAGTCAAGCCCTTATGGGAATGCCCCCATTACTTAAGATAATAATAAGAACAATGTTAAGGTTTGAAACATTTGAGCATTGTTTAATTACTCATTAATCAATTGAAACATCTACTTGCTACATATAATTGTGATTTATATTATTTTGTTGTTCTCTGGATTTATCCAAAGTCTATGGCTTCAAGTCATGTATGCTTGTGTGCCCTAATTGTTTTTAATGGGAAAAGACATTTTTGTTTGGCTAAATTAAGTATGAAAAGACACATTGTTCTCTACATGTCTTTGTCTTTTCTTTTTCATTCTTTGTTTTTTTTTTTAAAAGTTCTTCTTGAGCTAGCTTTTCTTTGTCTTTCAACTTGTTGTACTATTATTTATCTTGTTTTGAAAACTATAGTCAAAAATTCGAGCTTATGGTCAAACCATGAACTAAACAAAAGTTGAAATTCTTGAAAATGCATGGATATAGAATATCATTTAAAATTTTACCATAGACCAAGACATTTTTAAATGTTCAAATTTAGGTTCAATTTAGGACTTTTACAATCAATGATCATGATGTTTAAGTCAATAATTACAACAAACAATATATCATTTAATGGGTCATTAAGTCATTAAGCCTAAAATTGTAAATGTTGAATGAAAAAATGAAATTTACAATTTTGCATTTGAATGTGAATCACACATTTTAAAGACTAACATGCATAAAGGATTTTCAACGTTTTGAAAACTTTAGTGTGATACATAATGATTGTTGATTGAGAAACATGTGATGTAAGAATGACATGCAATTGATGTAATCAATTATTAAATATGTTAGGAATGTGTAATTTGAAATCAAGAGCTATATTTTGAACCCAAGGGAGACATTATTTGAAAAAAGTAAAAAATACATCAGTAGAATATATGATACAATATATTGGTTGTTGAATAGAAATTATAAATTAATTAATTGAAAAATCAAGTTATGTATATTTTGAAAATAAATTTATGATGAATATAGGGTATGTGTAAATCTTTAATATTATAATTTCTTAACAAAAAAATAGCATGTGCATTAAAGATTTAAAGTATTAGTTGTTAGTAGATTCAATTATTGTGAAATAATGTTTTGATTTTTTTTTAATTAAAATTTTATAAATTTGCAATTTTTTTCATTTCAATTACATTTCATATGTGAAAGCATGATAAAGTAGCCCAAAATGTGCTTTGTTATGTAAAGATTGGGGGTCTCCAAAGAAAAAGGACAACAAATAGATGAATTTATGAAATAATATCAAAAATTTTGGGTACATTCTTTTTAAACTATTGTTGGCATTAGTTTTTAAAATTAAATTTATATAATTACATTTTTCAAATGCACTTGCAAATACTTGAATTGGACCTTTGATTTTTTAAAAAGTAAAATTGAAATACTTGAAAGTATATGAATATTTTTTGTAAATAATTTATTTATTTATTTCAACCCTCAATATTGATGTGGTGACCATTTTAACATATATATATAATTTTTCAATGGAATTTTTATCATATTGAAATTCGTTCCCAACCTTCAAAAACTAACATATTTTTTGGGGATACTTTTAGGGTACTTTTCCCAGTCCAAATGAGAATTTTTTGTAGAATTGTTTTTGAGAAGCTAACTAGAAGGAGGCTAAAGGTGTTGATGAAAAAATCTAGAAGCTCCATTTGATTTAAGATGCTTAAGGAAAATTTTGAAAAATGTACTTTTTAATTTTACAAATATACATTATGGAAGGATCTGTCACCCGTCAATTTCTGGCCAAAGCTTTGGTCTCCAAGGAATCTTCAAAAGTATTTTTATCGTAGCAATATTTTTTCTTTTTGGCTACGCCCCACTTTTCTTGCCGGTCCCTATAGAGTCTATTTGGGTGATCCCTAGTTTGTGCGTTTGGTCGTTTGCTCGCCGTTTAGTTATGTGTACGACTCTTCTTGTTTGTTACAATTATGTCCGGAGGGTTGCTCGCACGTGAGTAGCATTCGAAAAACAAGGTAATAAGTAAGGTCAAAATATCTTGCTTGCACTTCCATAGTTTCATTTTTGTTTTCAGTTCCAAACTTTTATAACTCCAAATTGTTTAAAACAAAAAAGTTAAATTAATGTATGGTATTGAAATGGATGCCAACAAAATTATAAACAAATATACGGTGATTAAAATATGTGCATATTACAAAATTTGGCTTCGCATTCCCAGTGATGATAAATAAATAATTAAAAAAATAATTTGTTGCCAAACATTAATAATACATGATCGTATAGATTGTCCATGAATTTTGAAAGTTAACATGTTGGGGATTTATGTAAATCACCTAACAATAAGATGTTGAAGAGACTTGGCACATATTGTGTATGATACCAACTTTGGATTCAAGGCTAACTTCAAATAATTCAAAAAATGAAAAGATTACTTTAACCATGATGTTAGGCATAATAAAGCGATTATCTCCCTTTCAAGAACTCCAAACCAAATTCATGTTCTCTCAAAGTTAGAGTAGATTGAGGCAACATGAAGATGAATTTAAACAATAATATTGATCTACCAAATTCCTCCTTTAACTTTCTATTGTGCTCCTCATCCAAGAAAAAGGTTTGATCATGAATAGGGTGTGTAATCTACCAATGGATTCCCAAGGGAAATGAAAGCCAGGAAATTTAAATAAGGATTGCCATGAAAGCCTAAGTCAAATGAATTGCTAAGAGGGATGAACTTTCAATCATGGTTAAAGGAAGCTAAGTGTACAATGTAACAAAAAACTTAGAAGAGATCTTACAAATGGTACATGTTTGCCATCTAAGTGCAGAAACTCCTTCCAGTGAATTTTCAAGTATTATTTCACCTTTGGCACATCTTGTCCTCAAAATATGTCCTATAATACCCTTCCATATTGGGATCTATCATGACCATTTGACAATGACTCAATTGTTGCACTCACTCCATTTCCCACTCCTTTGTTAGTTTCAATGTATAGGCATTCAATTCCAACTTCCATCAATGACTTCTCATTGTCAAGTTGTGCATTAAAAGGGACACATGTAGATGTAATGCACTAGCACCATCCCTAGACCTTGTACATAAAAGGGTTATCTTACCATTTGCAGGTAGTCCACTGTCCCCATTTTATTCCAATTTGCAGGATAAAACATCATCTTTTATTTCTATGTTGTTATCAATGGGTTGTTCACTTCTAGCTCCAACTAATGAACATTTTTTAGAGTCCTTTGAACAAGGAACCACATTTGTTTTGCCCACAACAATTAAAGAATCCTTGTAGTCTGATGTTGAAACCGGTTCATCCTTAACTTCCTCCATTTTATGGGCCTCACTTCTTTTGTTTTTCTTGAAGTCTTAAAAAAAGTTTTTTCATTTTCTTTTGTTGATGATAAGGATATTTGATCTCTGCAGTGTGTGTGAAAACATTCACTTGGTACATTCCAACCTTTATTAAATTTGGGAACTGCTATTAAAAACATGTTTTGGCATATAAGCAAGTTTGAAAATCTCTATAACAACAACAAATAGAAGGGATGGCTCCAAAAGGCATTATGTTTTCTTGCCCAAAAAAGCTTTTGCAGAGTTATAAGCCTTGATAGCAAACGTCTTACCACATCAACATGTCACAATGCAACTTGGTCATTGAATCACCTTTGCCAACCTCCTCCCTAAGACCATATGTAATGTATGTTTTAGGACCCAAATTAGGTTTTATGGCATCTTTTGAAAGCAGAACAAGCTAAATCACCATTCAAACACATACTAACAGTGATGTGCCACTTATTAGTAAAGGCATTCATCTTTAGGAATCATTGCCTATTCCACCTTTATAGTTGATGTCCTTGTAAAGACAACATGCACATATTCAACACACACAATAAGCCATTAAATAATGACTATTGTCAAAAGGTGAAACAAATGGGATAACAAGGTACATTGTAAACTTTGTTATAGTTTCAGCTCCTCATGCTGCTCCTGATAAAGTTGTTTAAGCATGGTAGTAACTTAAGGAACAAATGTTTCAACATTTCAAAAGTCTCCTTCCTACTCAACTTCACAATTTCCTGTTACCCACCATATCACTCCATTATTATATAGTTTTCATTAACAATCAAAAGCATAACATTAAACCCAACATTTTAGGATGTTATAAACCACTTACCCTCTTTGGTCCACAACTCCAGAATCAAGCCTTGCAGTTCCAATTTTCACAACAAAAAGGGCATTCTTGTGTCACATCCTCCCTAATAGAAGTGGGTAGGCACATTGACACAAACATCAACATAACCTCAAACACCAATAAATGTTGGTCTCAATACCTACAAATGTTCCCATACTGCCACAAGATTACCCATGCACATACTAGGTTTTAATATATGCAAAGCAATAGCACTTATCGTCACACTCGAGGTAATATATCACATTCTGCTTTTCATTCCTTTGACATTGATGACACATTCTACAACTATCTTCTTTCTCCTTTGTGCTTAATTGCAACCCCAAATCAATATAGGCACACCTCCATCAACTACTCTACCAATATGTGGTACTACTACTTCAAACACTAGCAGCTTTTCTATGCAATTAAAGTGTGCAAACATATGTGCTAATGCTTCCCTTTTGATTAAATAGTTAGAGAACTTTTGTAATGTAATGCTTAAGGCAAAAATCCTTGCCATGAGCAAATACATCACTGAACCTACCCCACCTTAGTTATATCAACTACTCTACCAATATGTGGTACTACTACTTCAAACACTAGCAACTTTTCTATGCAATTAAAGTGTGCAAACAGATGTGCTAATGCTTCCATTTTGATTAAATAGTTAGGGAACTTTTGTAATGTAATGCCTAAGGCAAAAATCCTTGCCATGAGCAAATACATCACTGAACCTACCCCACCTTAGTTATAGAAAAGTTGCAATAAAACACCTATACATAAAACTTTAGAATAAGAAAGACTTGTCAAATCCAATTTAGTGAACGTTATTTAAAACTCACCTTATTTCCACCATTTTGGAGCTTCGCATTTCAACTTTCATTAGTTGAAAATTCTTTAGGGTCTGATTTTATAGCCCTACCAATTGACCATCTTTGGGACTTTCCAAATATGAAAAACAATAATTCTATTTTTTGAATTTGGTTTGACCTTTTTAGAAATAGTAGTTTTGACCATAGGCTTTTAAGTTTTGAGTAGGTCTTGTTTTTTTTAAAAATTTGTATGTAATGATATTCACAAAGAGAACCTTGGAATATTTTCTTGTTATAGCACTAGTCTCTTCCATTAGACCTCTTGCACTATTGTTCATCTGGAACCTCATCTACAACTTTTTGATGCTTTGTTGTTTTACTGCTTCCTTTCATACCGCTGTTTGATGCATAATGTGGCCATCACTCCATATCCTCAATCTTCACCTACCATTTAATAAGTTGATTGAATGAAAAGTGTCCAGCAAGCAATCACCTTGGTGATGTTGGACGTGTTTAAGATTTTGATGTAAGGGTAATTAAGATTAATTCACATCTTGCCATTAGAATAACGAGACAAACAAATTTTGCAGAAATAAAGGTTGAAATGGTAAAGCTTTGAGCAAATTGAACAACCATAAAATTTAGAAAAGGAATAGGGTTTACTTGTCACATTTCAAGGCATCTTGGAAATGGCAACCCCATGTAATTATAGAATACCGATAGCTTGCCCATTGACACAAGCTTTTAATGTTGCAAATAGAAGACCATCCTTTAAGTCAATCCCACCTAGCCTCAGTATGGGGCACATGCTTGAAACACCTTCACTCAATGCCAATTCTTGATCAAAACTAAACTACAATAAACTAACCTCTCATTGCCTCCTTGAACAGGTCTTGGGCAGTCCCATAAGGCACATTTAAAATTCAAGAAAACAATAGATGGAGGAAATATGCTTGGTTTGAATAACATATCAAATAGCAATTGACATTTGGTGGTTGTGTTGCACAATTTTGTGAGAAGTCATCACACTTCTTTTGACTTGATCTTGCTTGATGCTCAATACCAGCTTCACTGGAAATTGGTATTCCACGTAACAACTTTGGTACCATGACCCCAAAATCCTACAAAAGACAACTTTCTTGAACATTAACCTTTTGTACTATTCAAACAATCTAAAGATGTTTTATCCATCATGCTACCTTAACTATTTTAGCACAAGAAGTTTCAAGCTGCATGTTTAAAGGAAGTAAAGACAACAACAACAACTGGAACCAAAGGTGAACATTAGATGCAAATTTCACGACATCAAGCCTTTACAAGGACTATATTGAACTGCATATCTAAGGTTGTTAATAAGTCCTAAGAAGCCTCTAAAGGCAAGTTTGTCAAAAGAAAAAAAGTCATAATTATGCTACTAGGTCATCATCTTCATTATTTAATTGCAATGACCGCTCCATGTTTAAGGATAGCTATGAGGAGCTAGGTTTTGCCTGCAAGGACTACAAAACACATTAGTTTTCACTTCATCCCATCTTTGCACCAACTTTGACTTAAATTTTTTCAAAGACCGTATCAGCAAAAGAACCTAGCATACAAGTAGCAAAAGAAGGACATTACTAGCAATGAAGAAATAGGGGAAGCTTCACATAACTTTGCCTTCCATTCCCACAACATTTAATGCATTTGCCCCTCTAACAATGCAATATCCTTCAACCTATTCTATCGTTGTGCTTGTTGCAATTCCAACACCATGCCTTGAAGATCATCCACCATGTTGGTTGCTTTTGCACGACAATATTGTGATCCTTTGTTGGCTTTATGTTTTGCAACTCCAAGCAGTTGCCAATCCACATTCTTTTCCTCATAATTTTATAACAAAGATAGAACACAATGCAAGTGTATAAGGCATCATACTACAAACATGTTATTTTCAGTTTCGTAGTAAACTTTTGCTTGAAAATGAAAGAACATCTTGAAGGATATAAAAGTTTTGCTCTAATCCATTGCAACGAAACATGTATTTGGAAATTGCCATTGCTTAGTGCTTTCTTTCCCCCCGATTTAGACTAAATTTAGAGTGACATTCACTCCCTCCACGGTTCCTTCTATTTTTTTCTTTTCCCTTCGTCCTCATTGTTCGTCTTACGACTACAAGAATTGGGACATATTTTTTGTACTCTACTTGCCAAATTATACCTAGCTGAAGCAAACAATTAATGGAAGTTACTCCTTCACCATCTCATGTTGTTGAGTGCCCATCACCTCCACCATTGCTCATTACATTGTTATAACAAAAGATATGAAACGATAAAAAATACAAAGTGACTTTGTATAATTTCATTATATCATTACAACAATAGATTCCAAACCAAAATAATGCGCATTTTGCGGTATAACTATGTAATGTATGATGACTTATGGAACCTAAACCTATCCCACCTAAACCAACTTCAATGAAAACCATCATCACTAGAATTAGATAATAATAAGGTGGAGAGAAATATGAATCCAAAACCTAATACCCCCCCAAAAAATAGTTTTTTGATGTATGTAGGTCACAAATATAATATTACATGTCCCCCTCGAGTTGTGAATATGGTTCAAATACATTAAAAATGGACTCTAATTGAATTAATAACATGCATTGAGATAAAGTTGCAACATTTACAACAAATTCATGGGACATAAAAAGCACACATGATTTAATAGTTTCATAATATTTTCAAAATTATTTATATGTTTGACTATTATAAAATAAAAGTAGCTTCAACACATGTTTGTTAAAAAAATTAATGAATTCCAAAGCTTCCATGTCAAGAATATGAAATGTGTAATTGGAAACCTTATGGAAACCTTAATCTAAAAGACTTTGAAAGGTTTTTTTTTTTTCATATTTTGGATTTTTGTTTAATCTTAGCAATAAAAATCACTTAAATTTAATACCTCTTAGATCATATGTTGTTTTGAGTGTAAACTTGTTACAAAATAGAATGAACTCAACATATGACCCTTGTTTTGCAAGGTGTATGTATGTTTTTAAACATATTTGTAACATATGAATTTCTTAAAAATGATTATTTACATTTTAAAAAGGACAAAAAATGAAGATGTTGCCATAAAACAAACACAATTAATTGATGAAATCAAATGGTTTGTATATCTTCTAAATTTGATAATCTTCATCCTTCATCCAAATATGACCTACCAACTACTACAATAATAATAATAATTCATCTTGTTTTTTCCATATTTTATTGTATATGGATGTCATTTTTTGATTTATTTTGTTTGAACTATTGTCTCATTTTGGCATCTTTGATATTTTAATATGTAAATTGATATGATATTTCATTATAATTACAAATATAAACTAAATTATTGAAACTAGTGGAAATGAAAATATTATTAATTACATAATATATTAATAATTTAAACATATTAATATTATGACCTTATGATAGTTGATTATCATTGGTAATGCAAAAAAACACAAAAGCCAAGTGCAACTAAACTACATAACCTTGGATCTATCTAATTTTTTTCCCCATTCACGGTTTCTAATTATCATAATAATTCCTTGTGATATGTTGCAATTGCAAAGGGAAAAATCGCTTCTTGGATGGTGATTTTAGAGATTATCATATTGTAGTATAAAATAAAATATTTAAAGACTACTTAGAAAAGTATACACATGTTAATTTGTAGACCAAAACCTTAAGAGCTTTGGAGGGTAATTATTAATATAATTTAAGAAGTCATTATCATTTCTTAGTTGCAAAGGGAAAGGGAAGTTGGAGATGTTTTTCCCCTTGTTTTCTCCATTTCATTATTTTTCCCTTTTTTCTTCCACACCATTTGATGAATGATTAATATGTCAAATTATGTTAATTCATATGGTACTAACATTAGTGAATTAGATTTGTGTGTAGACTTTTGATAATGGTTTACACTACAAGAATTAAAAAGTCCCTTTGTAAAAAAAACTTGAAAAAGAAAACTTCATAAGAATTTTCTGGAAAAAAACTGTGTTGTAATAAATAGATTAAGTTGTTAGAGGGAAGAAAATCAAGATGTCTAAATTCTGGATCTTGCCAATCATTTGGTAGATATGAAGAAATTAGATCTGCTACGAGTAAATGAAGCCAACAAACAAATTATTGGATCTATTGCAAGTATAAAAACCAAGAAAAACAATTGACATGATTAAGCAAACAAAAACGTGAGCAAGTAAATAATTGGATCAATTGGTTCACCCTTTTAGGTGGTTCATTTGTCTTCTTGGACCTAGGTCCTTCCATTTTGTTCCTTATTCTCCCCTTGTTTGGGTGCTTTCATTAATTATGGTTGGGAAGGTTTCATCATGATCTATCTCTTTGGGATAAGAAAATAAGAAAAGAAATTACGTGGGTCTATTGCAATAATAAGAAAATTACAAAAGCAATTAGGATTTGTTGTGGAGTAAGAAAATAACTAAAGAGAACCAAATTAGATTTAATGTTAATAGATGAGTTTATGATCAATTGTAGATTTGCAACAAAAAGTGAGAGAGAGAGAAATCAAGGCTTTTAAGACAGATACCTGCACGGATCCTACTACACATAACCAAAACATCGTTGCTGCACCATGAAAACAATAACACATGCACGACAAAAGAAAAAAAAACTCAAGCCGCAAAGCATAGGGAAGAGAAGGAGGGATGTAACAAGGCCATCATCTCTTCACTTACCACTCATCACGTTCTAATGAAGTTTTGTACAAAACCTTAATTGGACCTTAATAATCCTTTAACACAATTGCGAATAAGAAACACTTTTACATTCCGACAAAAAACAAAATTAGATTATACTTGTTGGCACAAAACCTTTACTCACTTTACAAGCCTTTCAGTTTGGTTGCAAAGAAACTAAGGGGAGGAAAGGACCAACACTATGTTGTGTGGATGACAATTTATTTGTCACTAATGTTTTTAGGGATCTTTTGTTAGTTTACAGGTTTTTTTTCCTTTTGACATTCATTTTTTTCATTATATTGTTTGCATGATTGCTAACCATGCACTGAGATAGCCATAACCCCTTTAGCTTTTATGAGCATGTGTGGGAGGGACAAAAAAACCCTAATAGGAGCAACATGTACTTTTTTATAATGAACCACTTAAGTGGATTGTGTTTTTAATAAAAAGCTTCTTAGTGAAGGTAACTAGTCCATTGTAATGATCCTATAAGAAACTTTAGTAGATGTAAAACTAGAAGGCGGTTGTTTTTGGTGATGGTTTAGGGTTTAGGGCTTCATTAATTAGTGCATATGGTCATGGCAAGCCCTACAATTTCATCGTCATCAAAGTGTCAACAAATATCACAACAAGATTATGATATTGTGATGACTTGTATGGAATGTCATGAGACATCTCCACCACCTCACCTAATGATTCCCATTGCATATATTTTGCTTCATGCAATCTCTTTAGTTGCATTTTAATTTGTCCTCACATTTCACACCTTGTTTACCTCATTAGCCATGGGCTATTCCTTAATCATCTATACCTACACTAAGGGCTTACTCATTTAATCAATAGCGTACATGTGTTCTTTGTCCTAGCTTATACATAATAGGAGCACATTTAACATGTCATTAGATCGTGCACCGTGCACAATAAATTATTAGCTTTTAAGGTGCTAATGTTTTCGGCATTATTATTTTCTCCTCATTTTTCAACTTGGACATGAATTGCATCATTAGATATCAACAATGTTTTCCATCTTGATTTACCATGCTTTCATTTATACCATCATATTCCATATTCCTCTATGTGTTGAGGTTTAACATGCTTTGTGTATCCCTTTAGTTTGGTTGGCATTCGATCCATTTAACATAGCAACTTGGCATGCATTTTTGCTCTACCATTCTTGGTGTTTGTCATTTCTGCCACAAGGTGGTGAAAAAGGCCACCAAGATACTCATGCCCATTTGCATCGGTACATGGTAATAAACTAGGAAACATTACAAAAGGAGCATACAATTAAAGCACATGCATTAGCTTCCCAAAGATTTTCAAAGATGACACCAAATCCTACTCCACCTCCATCAACACAATTACATCATGCATAGGCATGTGCTCATGTAAGGGAATACATCACAAATTTATCAGCTTCATGGGTTCATTCCAAATCCGTGCGAAATTTGTTATTTCATGGGTTCATATTGTTTACACATGAATGTCATGCATTATTTAAACACGGAAGTTGTGTGCACGATTTTCGTATGTAAACAATATGAATAAACACACAACATTCATGTCTAAACAATACGAACAAACATATGACATTCATGTCTAAACAATGCACACAACATCGATGTTCAAATAATACAAATAGATGAATGACATTTGTGTATATTCCATACAAACATATGGAAAACAAATTTCACAAAACTATTATTATCAAGTTGTGACCCATGAAGTTTGTGATGTGTGTTTGAGCAATATGTGCATTGGCCCCCAACATTCACGCAACTCCATTAATTAAAATCATTACAACCCTTTGCCATCTTCATCCATTGGTGAAATTGACCTCCTCCCTTTCGTTGATGATTTTGTTTTAGAGGGTTCAACCATTCTATTAAGAATTGTACGTGCCTTGTTAGACCATTGTTTTTAAAAAAAATCTTATTGGAATCTTTTAATATGTATTTCAAAAAATATTTTTAAAATTTAATTTCTAAAAAATATTATTATGTTGAGAATTATATTTTTAAAAATCCAAAAATATGTCATTAAAAATATTTTCAAATTGTGCTTTTAGTGTCAAAACTGTTTTAAATTGCTTTAAGTTATTTTTATGCAACTTTTAATCAATAGTTACAAGAGGTTAAAAGCCCTTAGATGTATTTTTCATTCATTAGATTGATTCCAATTTTTTATGACATGTCATAATATATTCATAATAAGATTTTATTTTAAAATATTATTATTATTATTTTACAATCCAAAATATTAAGTAGTGGTTATGGTTGCTTTTGGTACATGTTAGTATGACTACACCTTGGATAAAAAGGCATTTATTTATGCTTTGACGTGTTCACCATGTCTTTCGTCTAGTGGTCTTTCAAATATGTTGTATGAATTTTTGCGATAGTGCCTTGTCCTTGATGACTCTATTAGTGGCTTTTATTATTATTTTTGGGATATGTGGGCACATCGCTTGTGGTCATGTTCTTCCATCAATATCACGCCTACTTGTAGCATCGTGACTATTAGTTTTGGAAAAACAAGCCAAAGGCATTCAACCCATCGTGATTAAAAAGGTGATTTATTATTTAGTTGCTTGCACACTGGTAATCTAGTTCAAGGATACATTTGCAGAGCATTTTAGTCCACAGCAATTTGGGGTGGCAACATCGATCGGATGCAAGACAATGGTTCATAGGGTTAGAGTTGTGTTGGATTTACATTTGGAGTGGATGGTATTATAGGTGGATGTTTGAAATGTGTTTAATTTAATATTTAAAACAACCATTTTCAAGAATTGTAATCTTATACCGGCACCTTGGATTAGTTTTTCATATTTGTTCATTGGTTTTACGCACGCCCATCTCCACTATATATTTTTGAAGGCTTTTAAACACAAGGATTTCATAATCATTTTCAAGTTTGGTACACAATAGGGGGATCCTTTGTGAGGAGCGTTGTTTGCACTAATTCATCTTCCTGTTCTTTGTCCTACTATAGCAACCCACATTACTTGTGTTTTTCCTTCATTGGTGGATGATACACACATAATTGGTCCTACCTCGAATGTGGTGCTTGTTTTTTTGCGATTACAAGAGGAGTTTGGAGCATTGGGACTTTTAGTCAAACCATTAAAGTGTGTAGCTTGGTCTCACAGGGGTTAGAATAATCTATATTATTTCCTCTAGGTTTTCTTGCACTTCAATTTAGTTTTCATATTTTAGGGGTTCTAGTGGGTTCTTAGCCATTTGTGGAATCCTTTGTATCAAAGGCATTCCAAAAGGACCTCAACATGATTATTAGCCTTCCTACGTTTGTAGATCCTTGGGCAATTTTTGCAATGCTTTTGATTTGTTATGTCTAGTGGTTGGGCTACCTACAATGTATTGTATTTCCATCACCAAGTATCTTGTTGCATTATACCAAGTTTGATGCTCATACCATAACCATGTCGGAGAAGTTAGTAAGGTTAGAATCCTTTGGCACCATAATGGGCCATTTGGTTTATTGTTAGGTCACTTTTATTGCTTCTTTAAAGGGGTTAGGCCTTCCCTTAATGGTCCAACTTGCTGCCCCCCACCTCCCCCCCTTTTAATATGTTGGGCTTTGATCGTTCTTGCACATTTTTTGTTTCCAATAAGATGATCACAATATTCTTGTTGATGTAATGGCACATGTAAAGATCGGTACTTATCGTTTCCAAATAGCATTATGGGATACCCATATGATGTTCCTTGAGGTTATCTGATCACATGTCTTGCCTTTTGAAAGTCATTATGAAAAAAAAATGTTTTACAATTGGCCTTGCAATTCATTTTTTGAATAGCAAAGTTGCAACTCATCATTTATACAATGCAAGTCATTGCAATTCAATTGCAACTCAGTCAAAATAACTCATCTTCAACTACTATTCAACTCCATTATAATTACACTCGTGATGTCATGCTAACATCAAATCTAACACGTGGCATTATAAAGATTTTTGGACATTAAAAATTTAAAATATTGATCTTCATTGTCCATTATGATTGTTAATGACTATCCAAGATTGCGTCACGTGGCACAATAAAAAAAATTGCCACATGGCATATGAATTGTATTTTGGAAAAAATAAATAAAATTGAATAGCTAGGTTGGTAGGTCTTAAGACCTACCTACCTACTTATTTATTTAGGTAGGCAAGTAGGTAAAAAAACACAAGACTAAGTCCACTAAAGAATAGCCATGAATTTGTTTTTTAAATTTATGTTTTGCCTTTGAGTTAAGTTTTTTCCTACTCATCCCAAAATGACACATGTATTTTAATGTGAAAACATAAGAAAACAAGCCTTTTTTATATATTTTGTAACATGGGATTCGAAGACAAAACATATAGGTTAATTTTTTTAGTAGTTCATTAGTTGCAATTGAATTGCAACTATAACATTTAACCACTCAAGGCAAGCCAAATCCAAGGGGAGGGCTCCATTGTTTTTGGCATCTAAACAAAACTTGAACCCTTCCTATTGATGCATCTAATGCATTAATAATCATCAAAAATATAATAAAATAGAGAAAGTTATGGCCCTTCAAAATAGAAGGGTAAAAAATTCAAAAAACAAATCACCAAATGCTACAAAGGCCAACTCCCAAACACCCATAAAATTCCTTGAATGTTGTTTTGTTGTTATTAAATTTCAATGATAATTTGTAGAACTTTAGATGGTGTTCCTATAGCATTTTAAATCTTTTTAAATGAATAAAAAATAGAAATGTTATGAGGTTTGAAAGTAGGAAGGGTCCAAAGAAAAAAAAAGGTTGTGTTTTTGTAAGTTAGAAAACTTATTTCTTATTTATTTGTTTTTTCATTATTCATTTTCCTTTGCATTTCAAAGATGATTTCTAGAACTTGAGGTAGCACTCCCATAACATTTTAAATTACTCAAAATGATACACATATGATGAAGATATAAATAATTGATGAATATGTATCCTTATTAAGTTATAAGTAGTTGTTTTATAGTCATAACATAGTTGAACAATAGTACTTTAGTAGTGGTGCACTTGTGGTCATACTAATCGTATTAATGGGAATCATAATAAAAAAACTAGTTGCAAATGTATCCCATAATGGGTAGTGGAGATATGGACACGTGGCATAATCACATGTATATACATTGTACATTAATTGCAACATAGTCATTGCTTTAGTGACACATTTATAATAGTTCTAAAGTAGTTGTCACATGCAACTACAATGCAACTCCTAAAAAAATCAAACATGGTTGACTACATATGTATTTACAATGCGTATAAATTAATGTATAGAAGATCCATTTTCAATTCCTCTATTGTTTCAAGAGACCCATATCAACTGTGTCAATTGCAAAGTAACATTGTAAGTTTGAAACATGAATATCCAACAAAATAAACTTTACAAACAAGAAACCTTGGAACTTGGAAATGATTGTACCTTGAAGCTAGGCATTGATCCTCCAATTTGTTGTTGCACCACATTTTGTTGCCTACATTCAATATCAAGTTAGTACAATGCTAAAGGCAAGATGCACCAAGACTTGCATCAAGATCAATTTACAAGATACACTTAATAGATCTTGTTTATAGTCTTGTTACATCTTTGGATCTTTTAAATTTATCTTCCCTAAAATGCCATCTAGAGCATTCATTAAATGTTTTAATGTTTAGAACTCATCTTACAAATGAACCTCCATAGATTTGTGTTGTTTCTAGGCAGGCAACAAACATTATCTTAAAGGTACAAACAAAAGGTGAGAAAAAAATGTTTTGGTTGACCATAGAGGTGGTGATTGCTCTTGTGAGCTCTTACAACGAGCAGCGATGGTAAGGAGCTTGTAATAGTGGCAAAACTGAATGACATGATTACGTGAGGAGGATTGTGGCAACAAATGACATTGTGCTCTCTTCTTGGGTGACACCTATATTAATTGACCATCACATGGATGGTTCCAAAAAATTTATCATCATTCAATATATGGTGACAAGATGTAGATTTGACCATTTGATTTTATGGCATTTGTCAAGCCCTTTTGGCACTTGCCAAGTTACAAAATTTTACCACAAAAAAACACTGCATGTAACCTCTAGCATTGGAGAGAGAGTAATGTGTACATAGAATTGAACTTAGTTTTTGAATCAGGTCTAGAGGTTTTTGAAATTGAAAAAAATGTGTTAAAACTAGAATTAAAAGATTTAAAAATTGGAGAACCAAGCTCAAACCCCACTTGGAAAACCTCCAAATAAATTTAAAATATCAAATTTGAGATAAAATTCTATTTGAACAAGGAAGAACCACACGACACTTGCTTGCTTGGACTTCATACATGCCAAGCATGGGGTAAACATGTGTGGGGTCAATGACCCATGCAAGCTATAATTTTATATTGATTGTATAAACATATATGTGAGCGATTATTTTTATATTTCACAATTTGTCCATTTTGTTGGGAACTTTGCAAGGGAACACATGGAAATTTTGTAACATGTCCTTTATATTGATAAAAAGCCGAGGCAAAACTAAAAATCGCAGTAAAAACTGGAGCCAAACAAGTTTCATACATTTCCAACAAAGAGCTTAGTTTGGCTCTACTTTCAATGCAATTTTTAGTTTCCCCTTCCCTTTGTTCTCCTATGAAAAAGCCCCTTACAAAGTTCCCATGTGCTCGATTCCAAAGTTCCCAACAAAATGGGCAGACCCCAAAAGATAAACAATACGACTCATATACTTGTTTATACGGTCAATATTAAATTATAATTTGCATGAGCCACCAATCCCGTGCTTGTCTACTCTTCGCCTGACTTCATCATCAAAAAAAAAAAAAAAAACCCCATACTACTAGGCTTTGAAACCATGGGTATGGGAAAAAAATAAAACCAGCTCCATGCTAATGCAATATTTCTTGAGGGAATGGGTATGGTAAAAGCATGGCCTTCTTGGCATTCCAAATATTGGAACTATGGGAACAAGGCAAGGTAGCCTACATATGACAAAGGATATGGCATACAATTAAAAAACACATGGAGAACAAATTGGAAACACAATTAGGAACATTATCATGAACTTTGGGAACATGTGAAGGAAACAAAATCCCCAAAACCCAAAACTTATTCAAGTTACCTCAACCCTAGAAAGGAAAAAAAATGGGACTATAAGACTCAAAATAGCTCACCTCATTGGTGGATGTCTTTGAAATATTTTCCTAGTTTTCTTTAGCACCCACTTTTGCCTAGGCTAGTACCATAGTCGGTACAATTTACACTATTTGAGTGGGTAGCTATTTGTTATTTATATTAATTAGATGTGGATGCAGCCAAAGTGTTTTTTAAAAAAAATTAATTTAGATTTTTTATTTAGGGTTTGTTGAAGGAGCCACTTTGATTGGCTCATCACAAACTTTTTTCAAACATTGGCCACTCCCGCCCCAAAATAGAAGCACAGAGGTGCTTCGCTTTGGCCCCCTTTATAGTTTATATATATATATATATATGAAAGTTCAACAAATTGGGCCTCTTGGGTCACATTTAGGCTATATGCTGCATCACCCTTTTTTTGCTAGTATATTTACCCTTTTTTGGTTCATTATTAAACTAATAACATTATGTGTATTTATATTTAGTTCTATTAATTACTTATGGGATTGGGTCCAAAGTGATTGATTTTCTCTTTTTTTTTTTCTTTTTTCTTTTGGGGGTGATGGGCCTCTTTAATTGGCCCATCACCAAGAAAACACTTACTCTAGGGAAATTTTATCCCAAAATAGAAGCTTAAGTAGTAGATGTGATCCCTTTGGTTTATCTATATAGGTTACAAAGGTTTAAAAAATTGGGGAAAGGATATGGGATAAAGTGTGGTACTATTGGGAACAACTTGTAGAACTTATGGGAACTTGATGAACATAATGGGAGCATAATGGGGAACTTGGTAAGAACATAATTGGGAAGGAAAAAAAACATGGTGAGAACTGAGAACACCAACATCCCCCCCCAAAAAAAGAAACCTCAAATCCTAATTCTGTCATTTCTTTGCTTACCTCCTTTAGTTTATGACCTACTTGTGGACCTTTTAACCTTAGGTTAGGGACTGGGCTCTCTAATGCTTGAAAAAAGCATTTGTGGGATGTGGTGGCCCGAGGAGAGGGAGGGAGAAGACAACCCAATGTAAGCGTCAGTGGTCAGATCCCTCTCCCAAAGCAAAACCCACATCCTCACTCAAAAGGCAAAACTGGTGAAGACGAAGGCCTATTTTCCCCTCTCTCACAGAGACAACTGCTTTTGCTTGCCGCGTCCCAAACTCAGACTCATCAAACTTGTGCCCAGATTCATTCTTTGTAGCTAGTCCAATTACGTTTAGGGTTTAGCGTTAAACCCACCCCATGCGCAAGTTCCATAAGAAAAATTATTAAAAAAACCATGTTGAACAATAGCACAGAAGAACTGATGCTGGGCATTTTGGAAAACGGAATGCCCCAAGGCACGGGGATTGTTTAGGGTTTAGGGTTTAAGAAAAAATCTCTGAGGTTTTTATTACTAACAAACACTCAATTAACCAAAAAATTATTAATCCATCACCATGTTTCTGATTAATGAAACAGCCACAGCTTTCAGGACCAGCTGGAAGTGGAAGCAAAAGTGGGGAGGGACAATTAGGGAAGCTTTGGGTTTTCCGTAATTGCATACAAAGTGGAAGGAGTGGACAAGAGGGTCCCTGTGGTTCCAAACTAAAATGACCAGAGCACATCTGATTTTAGTTGCTGTGCTGCTGACAGAAGAATCTCTGTGACAAACACTCAAAGGTGTTGTGCATGGAAGGCCACCTGAGATAGCACAGATAGAAACGAAAAAAGGTGAGCACACAAATAGAAGGAACTGAGGATCATGAAGTGACCCATCACACCAAAAAGAGCATGCGTGTGTACTTATACTTGTAGATAACCCATAATGAAGGATTATACAGCTTAATACTATGAGTAATTTGTACTCAGGCAGAATCATTGCAGGTTACAGAAGAT
>Ga0209611_10005334_pt1 | contig 21582 bp, 27 predicted proteins | sample S1TSphgellanicum_3_FD_187693 | JGI IMG/M metagenome (GOLD analysis project Ga0209611, IMG submission 187693) | Host-associated microbial communities from peat moss isolated from Minnesota, USA - S1T2_Fc - Sphagnum magellanicum MG (SPAdes) (version 2) | ecosystem: Host-associated > Plants > Peat...
GTTGTTTGAAAAGAAAAGTTTTTTAAAAAACCCAAAAACATCAACCAAACATTGTTGAAATAACACACCTGTGCATTATGCACGGGGTTCACATTTCGCAATCCAATTCTTTAACCTTTCGATTCCAGTTCTTGAGAACCCAACATGAACAAAAGAACTACAAAAGAACTGTTGGTTCCTTTCATTTTAACAACCTTGCCGAACTGATGGTTTTCATGGAAAAACTGCCACTTCATTGGCCAGTTCTTTGACTATGTCATTATTTTGAGGCCCATAACTATGTACCAAGACTACCTTAACTGTCCGTGGCCACTGTCCGTCTGGAGGTACCCATTGCCTCCCTTTCTCCCTCGCTCCCTCCAGGATTCCAAAGATCCTCCCCTATAGGAACCGGTAGGCAAGTATCGGGTATGAGGGTCCTGGACCGACGGTTCTCAAAGATCCAAAGATCTGACTTCGTAAATCGCAGCTGATTATTTTTCGATGTTTTCAAGAAACGTACCGGTTTTAGCCAACCGGTGGTTCTTTGCCAGTTCTTTTAGGAAATGTTGTGGTCCTTTGAACACACACACACACGTTCTCTCTACTCTCTAGCCACTGTCCATCCCATTCTTGGTGGGTAGAAAGCTGCAGTGCCACCTGTCCGCTCCAAAGACCACCAAAATCCCACATTCCAGAATCAGGCTTGGAGTACTTGGATTATACCTGGAGGACCATGGATGGAGCTACCACCACCACCACATTCCATCTCTTCCTCATCATCTCTATTTCTTGTGCGAAATTGGTGATCACAAAATCTCTTCTTCTCCCTTCGTGGGCTTCATTTTCCGCGTCTCATAAGCGGATCACGCTCCCACGATCCCAAGAATCTCACCCAATTTTTATTTTTCTTTTCTCCCCTCAAGATCTCCAGGAATCTGATGCATGCACCCACCACTCCTACCTTCTTCACCCGTCCGTTTGTCCCTGTCTAGCTATGGCAATCCCCAAAAGCAAATCCTCGGTCGTCTAGGAGGGATGGGAGGAGGCGGCCTGAAATTTTTAAAAAAAAATTCTTGGCCGGCACACAACAGGCAGGCAAATCATTTGCGAGGGTGGTTGAGAGGCCATTTCACACATTCACATTGCACGCGGGTGCGGGATGGCCTTTCAACCGCACGCCTGCAGCCAGTTGGGCCATATTGTCCATCCGGAGTCAGGGGAAGTTACTTCCTTCCTTTACAATATATAACGTGTCAAATATTTCATGTGAAGGGAAAAAATGTTAAATAAATAGGCTTGAAAGAGGTGGGTTAGGTATCATAATACTTTTTTAGGTTGGGTGATATGTGATCTATTTGTGTTTTTATTAATAGTTGTGTATTCATGAAGTTACGTAATGTCATGGATTGAAATGTTTATGTTAAGATATTAACATTGAAATCTCTTCTAATAATCGTTGGAACGTTTTGAAGCATTTGTTTAACAATGATTTCTAGTATGTAACAAAAATAATTTATTTACATTTTAGGTGGATTGTAGACTATAATTAAAGACAATGTTTTTCGTGTGTTGCTATTGAAAAATGTAATAATAAATTTAGCACCAGCATTTGTTAATGATTTTTTTTTTGGTGTCAAAATTATCATTTTGTCATATAGTACTACAATTTCATGTTCATAATAACATGAGATGATATTGAAGTTTTTCAATATTGTAACATATAGCTTGTCATTTGTTTGAATTTTTAAAATTTTTGATCCATTTCTAAATTATTTAGAATATTCAGAAATTTGAAAAACAGAGTGTCTTAAACCCTAACCCTAAACATCCAGTTGAAACCTCACATAATTCAAAAGGAATGTCTAAAGCCTGTGTCCTTTGATCCCTAACCCTAAAATACCGACTTGAAAACACAAAAGAATGAAGAATACTCAGGAATTTGTGTAACTGTGTCCCTTGATTCCTAGGGTTGTCTTAAATCCAAAACCCTAAAGCTCTAAAACCCTAAATCTGGAACTTTTTCCTTGCATACACTTTGTCTGAATGAAGGAAGGTTTTTGTTTCGTGACTTATGTCAGATTGTGGCAGAATAGAGGAAATAAAAAATATACAAACAGTTGATTGCTGAGGGGAATTGTTTTGAGTTCATTAGTTTTGAATTGCTTGCTTGCTTGCATCGCACCCATGTTGTGAGTTTGTGATTTTGTGGCACACCCACCAGCAGGGAAGCCAGCCAGCCAGCTATGGATATCAGGCATGCACCTACTGAGACTCGCGACCTTGTGTTCCGTAAGATCGGTGATGACATTTCCCTTACATTGGAGTCTCCAGCGTTCATTGACTCGATCCCCGCACGAGCTCTTGCTGTCTCTAATCGCTTTGGTCTTACCTTCTTCGTACATGCCAAGGGTATATTATATACTCTTTTTCTTTTTTGTTTTCCTTGCATGAATTTGTTGCTTGCTTCATTGCTTTAGCCCTGGTAAACTTGCACGATTTTGCTCTTTGTGCACTGTTGCTGGTTAATGACGAATCGATGAATGGATTGTTTGTTCTGCTGCTAGTGAGTAACGGGTGATTGAACCTTGAGCTTAAGGAGTTCAACCCTCAGTGGAGGTGTTGAGGTTTTGTGTTTTGTTTTTTGGTGGCAGGGTTCGCTGTTGCAAAAACGTCCAAATTGGTGGAGTTGGCCAAGCAATCAAAGAACGACAGAGGCAATAGAACGGCTGAGAAAGAGAGTGAGCTTGTTATCTCAGTCCGGAACGTCCGCTCGCTCTCACTCTCAAGAGATGAACTTACACTTGCAGTCTGTGTGGGCGATCGCGCTGTAGAGTTTTACGACGTTCCTTCCCTTGTCCACAAAGTCAGTTTACCTCTTTGCTGCTACCTTTCAGTTCTGCCAAATTTGGGGTTTAGGGTTTAGGGTTTCAGGCACATGCAGATAAACCCTAATAAGCACATGGAATGCAACATGTGACGATAAGAGAATCCGCATAAGCTTTTTATAGACACCACAAGTGGTGACTTCCATGAGGTTGGATCCCTTAGTGTCTGACATTATGGCTTGGCTAATGTGTTGCAGTTTGATAAGTCCCCTTTCGAGACAAAGGATATTCCAGATGGTGATGTGAAGGATCTGAGTTGGAGTCCTGCTGATGAAGGAGTTTACTTTGTTCTCTCACATGAAGGCCAACTCTTCAGAGGTGGAGTTGGTGTGGACTATGAACAATTAGTTGAAAGCAAAGTTGAAGCAGGTGTCTGTCCCATCACCTCTTTTGTCAAAATTTTCTGGCTTTTGTTTTGCAATTATGTGTATTGTGGACATTGGCCTACTTTAAGTGAGAAGTGGGAGTGCATGATTAGGGTAGTTGCCAAGAGAGAACCACATGTTTGATTTCTGAGGTTGGCATTGTTTATGGTCTGCAGATGTTGATCTTGCAACAATGTTTATCTGATATTCCCTCTTCTGTCATTTCAATGGTTGTTTGAATTTCAGCTTGCTGGAGTCCAGATGGGAAGCACATTGCATACAGCACAGATGACAGGTCATTGCACATTGCCACATCAAGTCTTGAAAATGAATTTTCCGTTGATCTTCCGGCTGACCTTCATGAGGATGAAGACGATCCTAGTTTGAAAGGTAAGTGGAGGCTTATAACTTTTCTTGAATATATTGCTTGTTTAAAATCTGAAGCTCTCCTTAGCTACTGAAAGAGTTTAGATGGTCTGTTTGCCAGCTGAAAGTTATCTGTTCTTCTTCCATATCTCATCTAGTCTCCACATGAATATATGAGTTTTTGTTAATCAGCACAGTGATGAAGTATTTGCCCAGGGCTTGTTATTTTGATTGTTTTCTGTTGCTGAGGCCGATGACTGTCTTTGGAAGTGTGCAATTTGGCTGAATGGTCATTTAATTCTACGCTAGTTTCTGGAAAATTCTGGCTTTATCAGATCTGTAAGTCAGCTGGTGAATGATATATAGTGTTGATGCAACTGTGCTTGGTATTGTTTGATTGTGCCAAGGGGTGCATGTTTTAAGTATCTTGTGTGTCCCTCTTGACAGTGGAGAGCATAAATTGGGTTCGTCCTGATAGCATTCTAGTTTCCTACATTCACATCAATGAAGATGCAGAAGAGGATGACTGCCCTCTTCTCCTCCTTAGATCGAAGAATGGAGACCTTGCACAGGTAATGCTCTAATCCACTCTGGTGTGCAGGCAACAGATTGGAATGAGGATTGGAGATTCACTATATATCTGCACTTGTGGATTGAACTGGCTGTGGGTCAAAGTGGTCTACTCATAACTTGAAGCCTATTGTTGGTCTTGTGTTGACTACTGCAGGAAGATGGGGTGCTGGAAGGGATGATCTTTGAAAACCTATTTCCTTCGACAGACTCAGTAGTTATTCCAACTGGGAGTGGGCCTTACATGCTCACTCAATATGTCGATCCTTGGTAAGGCTGCACATCTCTCTAAGTTTGCAAAGTTGAAATTTCTTTGAGGGCCACTGATTCTTGCAGTTGATTGTCATTGACCATACTTGATGACTGACATTATGATGAATGGTAACAGTGGTGAACTGCCATCAAAATTTGTTCTAATTTTGTCAACACAAATATAATAAGGCCTTTGGATTTGTTTCAGCTCTGGTGTCTTGGTTCCTCCAGGAAGATAGCAGTTGCTGCCAACAGGCGCAGTGTTGATGATCACATTGTCATCATTGGATGGTCTTCTGAAGGGGCTCAACTGGAAGCATACAACATTGAACTCAGCAATGACGCCTGGATTCCTCGTATTGAGCTTCAAGGTTATCATTTGCTACATTACTTGCTTCTTGGTTTGGATGGTGTGTGAGCTACAAGGTGTCTAGATCAATGGTTAAGATTTGATGGCTTTGTCTATTTGCCAACATAACTTGTGCACCTGCAATGCCAGTTCTCAGTAGTGACAATGATTGAGGTTTGATGACTTTACATACTTCCAATTTCCATGTGTAACTTGTGTACAATCAATGCCAGTTCTTGGAACTGACAATGCTGACAAAGAATTTCTGGCTATTACAGAGAGTGGTGATGACAATGTGTTACTGGGTCTAGCCTTTGATTTTACAACCACCAACTTGCAGTTGACAGACCCTCGAGATGACAGTGGGGATACAAAACTGCCTCCATGCCCTGTCTTGCTCTGCCTTTCTCTTGGAGGGAAGTTAAGTCTCTTCTCAGTTGCCAGGTATGTCTCTTCTTTGCACCCAAAATCAAAGGAGACTAACATAGCAATTTATTTTTGCATTGAATGCATTGCCTGTCCAACCTGAAAGCAAAGATCATACAGTAGCATGTTTTTGTGCTCTGAACTGCTGAAGCAAGGAATTTTTGGAGAGCAGAGCAGTTTCAATGGGATCTTCTTAGTATTACATGCCTTTTAGTTCTGCAGCCAGAAAGGTGCCTACTCAGTGTTTGGATGCAACTTGGTTTTTCTTTTACTCTCCCCAAAGGTTTGTAACATACATACTTTTACCAGACTAATTATTCATCAAGCTGGGGTGCCATGTGTGATCATCTTGCAGGCTTGATCAGAATGGCATGGATACAGAACTTGTATTCCCACCTTCTGCAGTTCCAAGCAGTAAACTAAAGGCACCTCCATCCAAACCATCTGTTGAGCTTGCCACTAAGCCTCTCAAATTGGAGCCTGCCAGCAAAGCACTCACTGACACTGTGCAGACTGCAAAGAGTGAAACTGACGATAGGGGTGATGACGAAACTTCAGTTTATTCTGGTAGTGGGACAGATGAAGATGACCATGATGGAAGTGAAGATGATGAAGCATCACAAAATATTTCACCTGCAGGTTGCTCACTTATGCTCTCCTCTTGCTTATTTTTCTTCTTATGGTAGATGTACATAGATTTAACAACAGCTTTGGACTTGAGACAAAAGATTGTAGGACACAGTGCAGCTGTTGCCGAGAATGTGTTTGTGAATTGGAATATAACTTCCATGATAGTTTTCAACACCTTTGTCTTAGTACTTGGTGATTGGATGTAAGCTGGGATAAGAAATGGAAGGATATATCCAGCCAAGCCTTTATGGGGAGTTTTTTTACATGATGCAGGTAGACCAGGTGAGCTCAAGCCTGTCAGGGCACAAATCAAAAGCTTGTCAGATGAGAAAATTGACAAGGTAGATGAGAAACCATCTACAGTGTCCCAGCAAGGAGCAAATACCTCAACAGCGAGCAACTCGATGACTACAAAACCCAGCAATGCTAGTGCCATCAGCACTGTGAAGAGTGCCCCATCTGGCCTTGATCAGATTCAACCAACAGTATCAACACCTCAGCAACCCACTCTTTTGACGAAATCTTTCAGTGGTTCTGTAGTTCAGGTGCCCCCATCCACCACCATTCAGAAATCCTCAGCTGCATGGACTCCTGGTCAAAGACCTGCACAAGCACCAGCTCCTGGCTTATTTGGACATGCAGGTAGTGAGAAAGGTAATAGAGCTCACATGCCCTCTACAGCAACCAGTTTCTCACAACAATTTCCACAATTAGATCGAGGGTCTCAGACAGGGTTTACAAAGACAAGTAGTACTGGGGTGAAAAGTGCCACAACCACGACAGCCCCGCCTGTTATGGTGACTCCAGTCCCGCCTGTTACGGTGACTCCAGCCCAGCAATCTGGTGGTACTGAAATGGAGGCCTTCATTCTAGAGCTGGAGAAGGTAAGCAATCATCTCCACTTGTTTGGCTCGTCTGATTTGTGAAGTGGTTTAGAGATTTTGGCTGTCATTTATTTGCAAGCTGGGCAGATCATTAAGCCCTTGCTGTCATCTTAGACGGATGATCTCAGGTCATCAATTCATACTCTTTGCAAATTTCTGTATAGCCCTCCTCCATGAATTCACATTGATACTAGTCCAGTAAGAAAATAGTGGACAGGGTTGAAATGCCAATGTTTCCACCTCATTCTTCATGTTCACATTCATAATAGATATCCTAAATCACATTTTATATCTGCAGGTGAAGCAAATGGCAGATGAAGTGGATAGTTTGATGGCATACATCGAAGGGAGGAGCCAAAAGAGCATTCGTAATACACCCCCATCTTTCACGAAGCAGTCTTTGGATGAGCTTGAGTTTGGCATCCGCAACCTTGTTGAAAGCTGTAAGAATGTCAAGGTACCCACTTGGATATTCTCTTTTGTGTTAACCCATAGTTGTGTAATTGCTTGAAAGCAAGTTTGACCAGGAATGTAGTGTGTAGTCTGAGTGAGTATTGTGTAGTAGGGCAAGTTTCTTGGTGACACAATGTCATATTGCATCATGGTGTGCATTGTTGGTGCAGGAAAGTGTTGAAGAGCAGAGGCAGGGCATTGAGAACCTGCGAGATGAATGCTTGCGAGGTACTTCTGCTTCAAGTCACTCTCTGTAGGGAGCAGCTTTGGCAATTTTGGTTCTCCTTGCTCAAAGAATATTGTCACTTGCTTGTTCTTGAAAAGAAAATGTATTAAATCATAAGTATAGTTTTTGTGGTGAGGTTTGGAGCCATAGTTTCTGATGCAGTTTCTTCTTTGTGCAGTGGCAATTTGAACTGCTTTACTTAAGCAGTGCTTGGTATACTGTAGTAAGTTGTGTCAGAAAACTCATGATGATTGAGCTACTTAGCCACCCCAGATTCTTAGCTGTTGCTTGATTACCTGACTGGTTGAATTCTGGAACCTGATTGTAGAATAGGATGGTGAAGTTGCATACTGATATGGCAGGGTGTCCAAAACAGTTGATGCATGGCGCATCTATGTTCAGAGCTTGGCCGGGCAAGCTACAGACACTCGCCACCAAGAGCTATGGAGCCGAAGGAAGCTGCCACCGGATTTGGATGTGAAACGCAAACGGGTCATCAAGGCTGAACAGGTATAATGGGGAATGGAATAAAATCAAGTGGCATGACCATTGTCAGATATCTGAGATATGCTGCATCTAAATATCCTGCATGAGGACATGTACATCCCCAGAAACTCCTTGATTTGTTGCCTTACTCTTCTATAGCATTGGGTCATCATCATCTCATCAACATACCAGTGGGTGGACTTCTGTAGGATGATTTAAGTCATTTAAAGTGCAAATCAAAGATCTTTGTTGTCTGACTGGACTATCTGTAGTCTGTCTGTCCACAAATGAATGTTTGGAGGGAACAGGTAGTGTCTGAAGGGTTTTCTTATGTTAGCAACAAGCTGATTTAACTGTGATTTTTGTGAGTCACTCAGGTTTTGAAGCAACAGATAGCTGAGCTAGAAGAGCATGTCCACTATCTTGAACTTAGTCGTCGAAAGTCCCATGCAACCTCCAGAGGAGGGAAGACAAACTCTGACCGTCAGGAAAGCTTGGGGTGAGTTCTTCCTTGTAAAAGTGGTTTGCGTAGCTTATTCCTTGTGATTGACAGCACTTGAGTTCTTTCAATTCACTGTCAAATTTTTGACCAATTCATTACATTGGCATTTGATGCATGAGGACCATGCCTGCTGTGCATGTCATCTAGGAACTGTCTTGGTGTTTGTAGGAGGGACATTACCAAAAGCATGTTATTTCTCACAGTGTGCCAGTTTGTCATGCCTACCAGACGAGGACAGTCATTGCAGAACCTCTACAACACTGTGAATGGGCTTCTGGCATCAGCTGATCACCTTGCACAGGAAGTTGCACAGCAAATGGAAGCTTTAAACATTTCTACGCAGCCTGCAACAGCTTCAAAAATCCTGAAATCTGTTGGCATATCTCCAGATGAGAGCAGAAAGTTTCAAATACAATCATTTTCAAGTGGGGCCATTCCAAGTCCTCATGCTCGGCATCGACTGAGCTATTCTCCATCCTCAAGGCTTGACTCAGGGACTGCAGGTCTGGCTACTCCTCCAAGACGACCAGTGCCATCAGACTCAGCAGTTGGAGCACCATCACCTGCAAGAAGGAGGAGAGACTCTATGGACATGGTAACTCTTCTTTAGGAGGTTGAGAACTTCCTAGTTATTGTTGTGGGAATAGAGGTCATTGGGCTGGGGAGCAAGCGACACCTTGGGTTTACATTCTTTCAGGAGATAGCAAGGAAGGTAGCAGGGAAAGAGATGCCATGTTGTGTTGGTAGGGTGTGTATCGAAAAACACATTTTCTCCAAACTTTCTGTCCTTGTGGTGAACAACATCCAGATGCAGGGTGTGGGGTGCAATGTTCTTGGCACTTAAAATTCAGTTCTGTTTGCTGTGGTGTGGGGTGGGAAGGTGCGAGCAATGGCTGGGGCAGCATCTCCTAAGACAACTATTGAGAGGGTAACACATGTGAAACCTGTGCAGCAGGCCAGTTCTTTGGCAGTCAAACATGGACATCTACGTCCATTTCAGGTGCTCAACTCTATCTCTAAAACCTGGGTAATAGTGCTTCCAAAATCAGAAATCTCTTTATACTTAATGTTCTGTTCGGTGACCTTTCAGGGCTTAAATCAATGTTGCTAGCCAATATCATGGCCAAGTCTTCCTATTGCTTTGCAACAGAAACTCAGTAGGCAGGATAGTGGTCATATTGGCCTATACCCATGTGGGGAGCTGATGAAGTCAGTGGGTAAGTTGTGGTAGATACGTTGCTATTATACCTGTTACTGTTGATGGTCCCTGAACAAGTGAGAGACTGTCACTTTTGTTCATACTGCTAGTTTTATTATTTTATTGTTTTTTGCTCAAGTTCTTCCCTTCGTTGCTTTTCTTCTTCCAGGTTCTTCAGTTCTTATCTGAAATTCTTTCTTTGACCCGAAGAAAAAGTTATGAACCTTGTTCTGACTTTTCCTATTTGTGAGTATGGAGATTTCCTGATTCTTATGAGAGTTAAAATCTCTTTTCCTTCCTCCCTTGCCTGTTCAGTTGATTGGTTTACTGATATGACAAGGAAATTTGTTTCTATCCTTCACTATTTTTTGCACATGGCATACCCAGTGGATGTAAACTGACCAAGCTTTACTGGCCAAACTGTAGAAATTGTTCACCTTTCCTACAGATAAAAATCCCTTATTTTCTTGCCAAATAGCCCTCATCAACACAAGTAGCTCTATTTCAATTTTCCTCATGAGGCTTAGAAGCATATCTTTCAAGGTGTCAAACATTCAAGGCCATTTAGAAATGTGCCACTAGGCTGTCTGTTGAATGACCCTGCCATGCAGGTGCTGACCTCTCTATGTCTGAATTTTTTAATTAGCTATGTCTCTGGAGTGCTAGCCAACAACATAACTAAGTCTTCCTGTTGCTTCAGGAAATGCCATAAAAGCAAATTTTTGCATAATTGTTTGCCTGGTAGCTTGAGGAGATAGTTATATACATGTCTAAACACTAACTGTCAAGAGCTGATGAAGTCAGTGGGTAGTAGTGGCAGCGAGTCACTGCCATTGATGATTAGGGTGATGGTCTGACACTTTGTGATTGACATTCACAAGGTTATGACCACATTCATCCTTGTTTGTTTTGTTTCGGCCAGAAGTGATGTAATGGCTACCTTCGGAGTGTTATTGTCAAGCGTTTTCTGCAATTTGATAGATATGTATGTGCATAACATGATTGCCCATGTTGACATCACTCCCACCAAGTTGAAATATTAATCTTTGCAGCGCTGATCAGTCACATATCAGAAAGTCATGAAGCTCTTCAGGCTTCATCAATGTCAAGTGTGCTGCACATGAATTTCTGTGTTGTGTCATAGCTTCCCTTTTATCATCCATCTACTCTATAACATATACTGCATTTGAAATCCAGCAGTAAGCTAATTTTGCACCCATAGATTAGAGCTTTCCCTCTAAGATCTGCCCACTCTACAAACACCTACCAATGGAATCCAGCAACTAGATGATGTAGGATATATAAGTGTGAGGGAGGATTCTTACCAGGTTTGTTTCTCCAGGACTCCACTGACGAAAGTGCAGCCCATCCCCGACATGTGAGGCGGGTCCTTTCCAGTCAGACAGGCTCAGTAGTTTCCAGTTCTACATCTACCTCATCTAGTTCTGATTACAAGGCAAATTTCACCAGTGGAAATATGTTCAATGTTGGTGCCACTAGTTCACAAAAGTCATTCTTGCCCACTTCATTGCAGACCCAGCAGCCAGAAGAGGGCAGACCAGAATCCAAGAGGATAGGTAAGGTTTACAATCAAGTTATTATTTTCAAGGGAGCACACAGGAGATTCTGCAATCTCATTATTTTTTACAGTCTGTATGTGATATTTTTCTCTATTGATAATGCAACTCAAATGCTTGAAGCCTATATTTGAATTGCTTGCACTATATGCAGAGGTTGTTCTGTTGGCCTTATATTCACAGGATTGCAACAGAAGTCCTCACTGTTGACTGTTCTTGTGGCAGTGTCAAGGGGTCCACTATCTTTTGGAGATACTGCACCAACATTTCCAGCCTCACGATTTGGGCCACCACCTGCAAGCACTACTGCTGCCTCAGTCCCAAATACTACTAGCTCAACCCCTTTGAGCTCCATTCCCAACTCCGAGAGTGTGTTTAAGTGGGTGAGCAATGTGTCACCGACCTCGGCATCCTCATTCTCCTTTGTTTCCACACCATCAGAACCAAAAGTTAGTGGACCTCCAGATAAACCAGGAGCTAGTCTTGCAATCCAAACAGCAGCCAGTTCTGGCTCACAGCCATCAAGTGTGGGGATCTTTTCCTCAACAGTGTCTGGCTCATCAGGTTCACCTAACACTGTGAATATAGAATCCACTCAAACAGTTGGAAACCAGGCTACTGGCAAATCTGGCAATGAAGGCTTCCCAAAGATCAATGTGGACAACAATCTGAAGCCAGGATTTGGAACTGGGAAACTTGATAAGTCTAACTTGGGAGCCAAGATTGCTCCGTCTAAAGCTAGTAGTTTTTCAAAGCCCATGCCTCTTGGAGGAGGAGGAAGTTTGCCTCTGTATTCATCTCCAGAAGGGGTTGCCACCTCTGTGAGCATAGCAGCTCCATCAGCTTTCACACTGAATCTTTCTGGCAATAAACTTTCAGGCTTTAAGGAAGTGGATACCAAGAGCCAGTTCAATGATGAGAAGCTTCCTCTGCCCCTCACCCCTCCTGCGCAGCTGCAGTTCAACAAGCCAGCTACTAATTCAGGAAGTTTTCACAATTCAAGCAGTGCAGCTTTTTTTCCAACGAAACCTACAACTACAGCTACACCTCTTTCAGCTGAGAAACCTCAAGCATCTCTTCCTCAGATGGTTGCCACTGTGGCTGCTGCACCAACCATCACTCAAGTGAGCCAGATTTCTTCATCTCTCAGCACACCTGTCTCTTCTCAGCAAGGGCCTCTGTCATCACCTGCAGCAGTACAGAATCTAGGACCTCCAGCATCCCTACCCCCAACACCCACAACACAGTTTGTTTTTCCTGCATCAAACACTCCAGTGCAAGCTCCATTGTTCACATCTGTGTCAATGCAACCCTCTGATCTTGATGAGGAGGACATGGAGGAAGAACCAACAGGTTCAGGAGTGTTCAGTGGGTTTGGAAGCCTTGGGGGTTTAGGGTTAGGGTCAACTCCATCACCAGCTGAAGCCCAAAAGAGCAGCCCCTTCGGAAGTTCATCCCCATTTATGCCCCAACAGCCTTCATCAATGTTTCCTCCATTGTCTGCACCACAGGGTCAGCTGTTTCGGCCAGCTGCTTTCAGCTTGCCTTCTGCTCAATCTTCACCACAATCAAGTGGAGCAAGCACTTTTGGGAGTGGAATGTCACCCCAACAAGGCCAGGCAAGTCCATTTGGAATTGGGTTTGGAGCTGCTACAAGTAACCCATCTGGGGGCAATCTTTTCAGTACAAGTTCAGCAGCACCTGGTACAGGGTTTGCAACCCCCATGCAACCTGGGATTGGAGGGTTTGGGCAACCATCGCAGCTTGGACCTGGGCAGCAAGCCTTGGGAAGTGCACTGGGAGCATTTGGTCAGACAAGACAAATGGGGGCTGGTCTGTCCAGCCCATTTGGAGGTGGGGTGGGAACTGCAGTTAGTAGTGGAGGTTTTGCAAGTGCTGCCACTGGAGGGGGTTTTGCAAGTGCTGCTACTGGTGGAGGTTTTGCAGGAGCTGCATCTGCTAGTGGATTTGGAAGTGCTCCATCAGGTACCCTGTCACAAAAAGTCATATAGTTACATATTAACCAAGAATCAACTCCTCACTTTTATGTATGGCTGGCCAGAAACTTGAGAGTAAACTGAAACATTGACATTTTCACAATGATCATCTTTTGCTGCAAGTCAACAGGAAGACAGGCATTGCTTGTGTGCTCTGCAATTTGCTGTGAAAGCAGGTCATGAAAGATGTTTACCTTGGCTCTTGTAAACAATCTCACTCAGACGGTGTGAAAAATGGGCAGGCTTTGCTGGAGTGGCTGGAGGTGGAGGTTTTCAGGCATTTGGTGGCAACCAAAGTGCAGGTGGTGGATTTGGGGCTTTTGCTGGTGGGGGAGTTTCCGGGTTTGGTGGCACCCCAACCCCGCCAGCCCCTACACCCCTCTTCACACAAATGAGGAAATAGCAGTACAGCTATATCGCATGACTTGTGGTCAACAAGCACACAAATCATAAAATATAGTCTGAGGTATCCATGGAGAACCCTGTGGAAAATAACTTGAAGTTGCTTGACAGCCCAATGTGATACTACATACACTCAAGTTTGCTCCCTGGGAGAGGCTGGTGCGTGAGGGTCTAAATATTTTAGTTGATGCAGGTTTGTCACTGCATTGATAACACTGAAAAGCTTATGTTTTCAGGTAAAAGACATGGCTCACATCGACTAATGGAATTTGGAAGTACTTCTGAGCAAATCCAAGCATTGAGATATTGGTCAATGTTAAATTGAACACCAGTGGTATGGACAACCTTCTGTAATTGTATGTTGCTTTCTTACTCTTCCTGGTTTGTCCAGCTAGTGAATGTTTACCTGTAGTCAAGTAATTCATTTCCTGGGATTGTGTTGGAAGTGACTTGTCCATCTGATTGCAAAGGCGTAACCTACTTTGTACTAACAGGCTTGAGTCCTAAATCCAACTTTGAAACTGTAATCCACTTCAAAGAGTTGATGCAATTCATTGTATCTAGAGAATTTTTTAGAGTTCTGATTCCTCACTCTTCCGGCCTTGGAGAGGGGGGTTGTTTCTGCACTGAAGAAGCTCAGTATTGGGAATCTAGGGTTTATGGCATTTGTACATCATTGCTTTGTGTTATGGGGAAGGATTGTTTTCCCAAGCCAAGTTGTAGTCTTAAAGGAACGACAATGTTGCTAATTGTTGAATAAAAATTTTGCAGAGTGGAATTGTATCTAGAATTGATAGAAATATTGTTGAACGGGTTTTTTTTTAATATTCCATATTTGTGCTGTAAAAAGTTTACTTAGATACGACTTCATTTCAATGGCTGTAAAATTGTGTGCCAATTTAAATGAGACATGGGTCCAAGTCCAAATTGAGAGAGTATTTAAGAGATGTCATAAACAATGAAATGCAAAAGTTTGATGTTACTCCAATAGAAGCATCAATCCTCTCCCTTTGCATATTATTCTTATTAACAATTTTGTCCATCATGCATTAAATCCTATTTTAATATCTTAGATTAATTCCATCACTTGGTTAGTAAAATAGATTTTGAAGTTTGTAGAGCAACCAAAAGTGACCATTGCTTTTCTACTTCATTGAGGTTCCCCAACTGAAAAAGGTTGTTTTATGGGTACAGATTTGTATTAGAGGTCACCCAAACTTGAATCTATGGGCCTCTTGTAACATGATGCATTTTAATGTAATGTGTTAGTGCAACATCCAAAGAGAAGTCTCAGAGCCCATGGCAGGTGTTTGACGCATGACAAACATGAATTTCCACTGCATTTATACCAAGTTTAATCCCTTGCCCCCAACTACCCTATTTTTACAACTTAATATGGACTAGGAATGATAGGTAAAGATAGAAAACATTGTGCACGAATCAAAAGACATTAGAGCATATCATAGATCAATTTTGGTGTGCAATGGTTGCTTAGGTTCTCCTCTATACATGCCATATACCACTATCTATTTTGTATTAACTCCCTTCATCTCAGGATTGTCCACAATATGAGTGATCAACAGTACAAAGATAGTTCAAGAAAAGGGGAGATCACACAAGGTGGACCAAATTTTGATGCAAATCATTATGGGTTTTCCACATGCAAGGAGCTTCTTTGAGACGTTTAATACTACCCTATCCCTAGGCCAATAGAAGAAAGTCTACAATGAACAACTTGATTGAGAATCTAATGATGCTATTGGTATTAGCATCATCGATGTCATCGATGACCATTTGTTGAGAATTGCTTTGCAAAACCTACCTCTCTACTAGCTCATATGAACAACAAATGAGGTTATCACACTTTTGGGGGCTGACAGTGAACTTGGTTGTGGTGTTGGAACTTGAAACTTACTTATCGTGAGGAGGAAGGTCAGCTTTTGCAGGGCCATTGATGCAACGTCCAAGATGGTCAAAAATGGAACCATGACAAGGGCAATCAAATGTTGCATTAAGTGGATTCCATTTCACAATACACTTCATGTGCGAGCAAATAGCTACATTTCCACATGCATTTCCCAAAGGTCAATTATCAACTTGCAGTTGTCATTACAAATACAACATAATGCATTTTCCCTGTTTCTCACAAAGAAGTTGTGAAAGAGGTTCTACAAAACAACACTTTGCAATCCATGGAAATACCCTTATTGTTGGCCACAGCAGATCAGTAAAATTGAATCACTTAAATTCCATCAAATGGCTATCTACCCATGTTTGTGACTTGCCAAAGTTATATTTGTGGAAAAATATGAACTCTTGAGGAACTCTAGTTGTTTTCCTACTACCAAAAGAGTAGAGAAAGAGAGATTCTCTTTGGTGTTTTTCAATATCAAGAGTAATTTTTCTCTTCATGAACTGAGATAGTGAAGAAGGCTCACTCACCCGAAAATTTGTGAAGGTTGTCATCACCATCTTTGTACACTGCAATCTTGCTAAGTCCCTCCTGTACAACACAGCCACTGAATGGAACTAATTCCTCAACATTGAATGGGTCAGTACCCACAACTGGTATGAAGTCCTTGGCCAGACCCTGTGGAAAAAAAATACAACATTTTGCCAAATGCAATAATATACTGTTGATCAACTATGTATTTATACCAATTTAAAAATGCACCAACTGTTGGATCCCAAGCCAAGCAACTAAAACTGATTTGAAGGAGCTGAATATTTGCAGCTTTCAGTGCTCACAGCAAAAGAAGTTTCTTCTTGTTCCATTTATGAAAATTAGTTTCACATGCTAGTTTGATGATGATGAAGAAATCATGAAAGAGGTCGAAAGAAAAAACCTCTACAGTATGCTGGATTTCTTCTGCCGCATTTGACAATGTCTGTTTTGAGATGGGAAGCATCCTCTGGGGATTGTAAGCCTTGACCCATGACTTTTGCTTCCCTAAAATCATATCCTTGATCATAATCCCAGCTATTGTGCTTTCAGTCATGCCTTGCCCACTGTCACCTGCCCTCCAAAAATAAGCATATCCTTAAAGGCATGGTAGTAGTACATTTTTCCAGCTAAAATAATATTATCTTCCAGCCACATTTCTCCTGAAGTCTGATGATAACAAATAAAATTACTTGAGCTCTCATGTCCCACAAACATATTTATGGATCAAACGTTTTGATGAAGTTGAAATTCACATGATCATCTACAGTGGTTTTGTCTCCAATCCTTCTCACATAAGACACATGACAGTCTTTAGTTGTCAAATTCAGATAACTTGTTTTTGTCAACAATGGTGAGCAGTTTTGTGTCTAGTAGTAGAGCAGCAAAGTTGGGTAACCCCTTCTTGTACAGGCCCATGCTTTTAGTATGCTAGAACAGAGGAATATCTTCTAGAAGGAAGATCGAAACTTCTTATTTTCCCTCTTGGGAAGAGAGGAGAGAAATTAATGAATGTGATAGAAAAATGAGTCTTTCTCTGTCTCATCATGTTTGGACAATCCTTTACATTACAATCCAGTTTTTGCTAGGAGGAGAAAGAGATGATGATTACCAGTAACAACGTATTGATCAGCTTTGCCAGCTTCAAGGGTTCAGGGCCAATAATGTGTAATGCATCTGCTGGCTCAAACACCTGTCCATATGATTTTTCATTCAATTGAAAGGTAGCACAAAAAAGAAACAATTTTTCATCACCAAAGTTGTGGAGTTCTGCACTCTTTCCAAATTCACAAGATTTTTTGCAGCCCTGTTACATCACCTGAGTGGCATGCACACAGCAGTGCTCTCAAAACAAAAGAGCAACTCATAGATCTGTATTTGAGCTTCTGATTGCAATCTAAATCACAGTTTACACTAACAACACTGTTCAATCCCTGTGGTGATAGCAATGACAAACCTGGCCTGTCCACATGTAAAGAACCTCCTCTGCAGAGGTCCACCTTGCTTTAGCCCATTTTGCTAAATTTCCATATGGGTCGTGGAAGTCTCTAGGTTTCATGCCTGTGCTTGTGTCTTCTCCACCAACTACCAAAACATCAAAATCTTGTCTTTGCTCGATGTGCACTTAGTGATAGGTATCAGCCGTGTCCCACCATTGAGCTCTCCTGCTCCAAAAGCACCTGATCCACATTCACATATCTTACAAGAGGCTTTTCCTTCATACTAGTTGACAAAATAAAATACAGGCTGTAAGAACTGATTCATGATCTGCACTATATCCCAATGCGCTTTTTGGAGGAGGCAAATGACAAACAATTTCTGCAAATGTTCAGAATAGCAGCAGCAGCACAATAGAAGTAGTGAAGATCTCATCAGAAACTAATAGCAAATAATATTGCAGCCAACTTTTGTTTCAGGGCACTTCTCTCTAAATCACCAAGCCAATTGTGAGGGGGGGATGTGGAGATGATGATGCATATATGTATATTTCCTCTGGGCTCCCTTTTCACAGAAGAACCTAGCACAAAAGGGAAGAAGAAGCAATAACATAGTACTTGACAGATGCCTTTGGGAGCTTAAGGCCAATAGCGTAAGTACACTTTGCTGTTTGTCAGGCATGAATCAACAGGTCATGGTTGATGGGAGAATTTGTAGCCATAACCAATGCATTGGCAGTTACTTGGAATCCTTCTTCTGTGGGACTTTTGTCCCCTCACCCTTCAATCACTCGTGTCTCATAGATTTTCCCTCCTTTCTTCACAATAGCATCTGCCAACCCATTGATGTACCTATGACCCACTCCCCCAGAGAAGCACAAAAACTTCTCATTTTGATTATATTGGTATATGAAGTGTATATATCAACACATTTTGCACCGGCTTAAATCTCGATCAATCAATGGACTGGAGTCATGATATCTATCATCTTCAGGAAAGAAATCACACTTCATGAGAACAACCTTCATAAGGAGTCTAACAATCCTATTGAATTTGAAGGAACTGTTGTAATCAACAATGTCTACTGTTCACTGGAGATAAGATAGGCTAACAGAAGAGGGTGAAACTCGGCAGCATTTGCAAATTGTATAGCAGTGCCAATTTTTCCACTTGCAGGATCACTGCCCAAGTCCTGCATTTCCACTTTGACACCCAGATTTTGGCAAGCAACAAACTCCTGCAATCAATTTCCTCAATTTTGTGGTTTCTTGCTTCAAAGAACAGGTCCACAGAAGACAAAAAAGGTGGATTTGAAAGGGACAAAAAACAAAACCATGGATTCAGAGCCCATCATCATCTCTTTGCTCCTCCACAACAGAATCTCAGAGCATGTTTTGTTTCCTTTCTGCGTAGATCTGTCTGTCTACTAGTGGTAAACTTTGGATCAAGCTTTGCTCATGCTGAAACACCTCTCTCAATTTGTCAACTGCTTTGTATATTTTCTGAAACACCAGAGATTAGTTTAAAACTTCATGTAAAAAAAATGGAAGTGATTTCCCTCCGGTCAATGCTGTAAACGTATTTTCCTTTAGCAATTTGTCGTGAGCTTCTTTGGTATGAGCATGTGGAAAGAGATAGCCATCGACGCGAGCAAAATTGCATTGAATGCCTTCTTCCTCGACTGTACGCTCCACCCAGTCAATGGCTGTCTTGTAGCTCTCTGCAACAATCTGTGCAACGTAAAACCCATGCAGATCTTCCACTTGATGGTAGAAATCATCGTACCAAGGCATTATATGTGCTGAGGTTCTGCCTGTCTGTCCTCCACCTGAAACACCACTTCCCACCCCGTCGGCAGTCCTTGTTGCATGAGAGAATTTGTTTCAGAAAAATATCAAGTCTGCTGCCAAATCTGATCATCATCTCTATCAATTTTACCTCGAACTCGACTTTCAAGAACAACCACCTTCTTGCCTTCCTTGACAAGATTGTAAGCTACTGTGAGACCAGCTATTCCCGCTCCCACAACCACCACATCGGTGACCGCCTTCCGCAGCAGCTTGGGGTACTTCACATTCTGTTGTGACTGATCCCATACTGTAGGCCTCAATCCCGGAATTGGCACCTTCTCTATCATCTCCGCTCCCGCCTGCACTTGCTGCTGGACTGCCGCCTGCAGATCCCCCTCTCATCCCCTCATGCATGACTTTCTCTTTCAAAGCTTTTCTATCTTCTTCACCATCGTAGCACTTGGAAGATAGACAAGGAAAGAAAATTGAAACCTGCGTTCAAACAACATAGATTGCAGCTCGTGTTCGGGACAGTTCCAATCTGGGACAGAGCTCATGCGATCGTTGTTGGTTTCGAAGAAATCACTTACAAAGTTGTGTGCTTGGGTGTAGAAGTGTAACGGCATTTTGAGCTTTCCGTTGTTGTTGTTGTTGTTGTTGCCGACTGCACTCCGGCTGCAGCAGGAGCTGGATCTATTCAGGCTTTCCCAAGGAATCCATTGGTTTGATGATGGCGGCTTATCTCTTAAAGTGATCAGATTCAGCTTGTATAAAATGCAAGTTCTGCATGCCGATGTAAGAACGGCAAAATTCATGCGAAAGGGGAAAAAGCTCATTCAAAAGCCATGTGGATGATGTCGATGAGCGAGTGATTTTCAGGAGATATGCAAAACTTGGAGCAAAAAATACATCTATCGACAAGAACTGCGAATATTAATTGCACTTAGAAAAAAATCTTGTCGATCAGAAAAATTCTCGATTTAGGCAGAGCTGAGATCCAAAGCATTCATCTTTGAAACTCTTTTATCTTCTTGCTTTGTGTGAGCTTTTGTGCAAGTTCTTTGTTAAAGAAGCGTGTTTCTGTTGTAGCATGTCTACTTCTGGCATCATATATATTCTTCAAGTAAACTTTCTTTAATCTTTTTTTATTTTTGTTGTTGCTTTGTTTTGTCTCTGTGCATGCTGTTCAATGTTCCATAGTCATGATCAACTGGCTTCCCAACAAGCTTTCCAACAACAAATTTTGAAGACTCGATTATCTACACCTTTTGTTTCTAAAGCCTTTCCTTTTACACTCTCTACTAGTAGTAGTTGCGGTGGTGAAGTTTTGTGGTTTAATGATGGATTAGAAATCTTGAGTTTTTTTTGTCTTTATGATCAACTTCAAGTGGATGTTGATAAATTTTCAAACTTGTACAACCTTTCAATTTGTTTGGAGATTGAAAACTTTGATGTCCATGTTGGGGTTGATCGTTCTAGGGCTTAAACATTTTTGTCCCAATTCTCTTGTTGTTACAATTGACTATAATCCACTTTCTATCTACTATTAATGATGAATCTACTCTTGATGAGATTTTTATTTCAGTTTCTTGAGGTGGATGAGAAAAAGTTGAATAATGTTAATAGAGGTGGTCATAGAGATAGCAAACATACTAAGGTTTGGGCTAATAACACATTTGACAAATGACGAATATTTCAGAGTTATGATTTTTAAAAATCTATTGCAAATGTATTTGAGAATGAAAATATTGTTATGGGACTCATTGATATGTTGTCACTATTGGTTCTCCAACTTGTGAAAAAAGACACAAGTTTCTATTCTTCAACTAAGTAAATATACTAATCTAGTTTTGTGAATTTTTTTGGTCTTATTGTTTTTTTTTTGAGTTTTTTTGTTTTTTTTTGGCTTGTTTTTTGATTTTGTGTTGTGGTTGGTTTATGTTGTTCATTAGGTTTAATTCTAGTTGTGTTTTGTTGTAATGTACCATCTAGTCATTGATAAAAGGTATTGGCAAGCTGATTTCACAAAGTAGAATCAACCTTTTGTCAAATCAAGTATAACTCTTGCAATTTTATTGATGCAAAGTATCATTGGGTTAAGGTTGTTGGTGTTGAAGTTGCGTAATGGTCATTTGATGTTGGTCTTGAGAAATCTACCAAGAAGTCAGATGTACTTTCTATTAAAAAAGAATGAAAGATGATATTGCAAGCCATTTGTCAACTCACTTTTTCCATTGTACTAAATTTGAGGTTTGGTTATTTTTGTATAAAGAATTGTGTTTCAAAAAGGGTGCTCTAAACTACTCAAGGTGGATTTAGAATTAGGTGGATTTTGAAGAATTCTCTTTAGTTTTTTGCCTGCA
>Ga0209611_10005338_pt1 | contig 21579 bp, 16 predicted proteins | sample S1TSphgellanicum_3_FD_187693 | JGI IMG/M metagenome (GOLD analysis project Ga0209611, IMG submission 187693) | Host-associated microbial communities from peat moss isolated from Minnesota, USA - S1T2_Fc - Sphagnum magellanicum MG (SPAdes) (version 2) | ecosystem: Host-associated > Plants > Peat...
GTTACAAGAAAAATGTTTTTTTTTTTTTTTTTCCCCGTTTAGTTGATTTTTTCTATTCACTAGGCTTGGAATTTGTCACCCCAAGTGCCGGAAAAATGTGTAGGAAATTTTCATGCAAGGAAACATATTAAGTTGTATATAAAAACTTATGTATTCATTTTTTGCATTTCTGATTTTTTAACAAAATATTTATGCATATGGATGTGAAAAACCACCACCACCATGAAAATGATCATAATTTGAATTATCCAATATCTCTTACTTAAATTTATTCCATTTAGATTTTGTATTTGGAAGATAGCAAAAAATAATCCTTGAGTCCTATGGCAAAAAAATGGTGCCCTGATTGTGAATATGCCCAAGTAGGGGATGTTTTTGTCATAACACTTTTGATATTTGGTTGATTTTGAAAGGAATTAGGAATAAATAATAAGTGTGATATTGCATCAGTGGTTTCGTTTTTTTTACCTTCCCACCCACATATGTTTTCAATACCAAAAAATAAGGGGTTGATTGTGTGTCATCAATAGGTTGGTTGTTGTGCCCAACCATTCAAATGCAACATGAGTGTTTGTTGTTTTATATTATTTGGCAATGTTATTATCCACATAGATATGGAGGATAATCAAACCTTCAATGTTTGTTGTTCCATGGTGTGTACACTCATTTTTGTTGAACAAAATAAGTTATTGTGTGCATGCAATAAATATGGATGTCAATGGGAAAGTCCATATGGTTCAATGTGTGCAAATGGTCGCCAATTTCAAACTCGATTCATATGGGCTTCAACTCATAACTATTGTACAATTACATAGCCATAACACAAAACACATCATTGTCAATGAACCATTATGTTTAATAATTGTACTAGATTTAACCTTATGGTTTTATGGGACACTAAGTAGTTTGTTTCATGCATTTAGGGTTTATAGTCTAAGGTTAATTTTATTGAAAGGTGTTGGCACATTTACTAAGGTTAACAATTGAACCAATTCCCAAATAACAATGGGATCTAATTGCATAGTATCTTAATTGCATTTCCTCCAACAATGGGGTGGATATTCTATCATATGGCCATTAACCTTTGACTACCCTTGAAATTTTGTGTTCCGTAAGGATTTTTTAAAAAACATTGGTTGGATTCTCTTTTGGTTGTGTGCCAATGGGCATATGTTAGAAAAAAATAGTTCGTGTGCTAATTTCCATTATGTGTCATTGATTGATGAGATTATGCACCTTATTTCATGCACTTGGTTGGTTAGTGACTATTTCACAACCCATGATCTTAAAGGAATCAACTACAAGTCTTTAGTGATTGTTAGTGTATTTAGGTTATTTTAAAAAACATTTCATCATATTTCAATTTTTTTTTTCAATGTTAAATTGTGTTAATTATTTCATGCATATGATCTTTGTTGCACAATGGAAACTCCATTACCTTCCCTCCTTTAGGTACAATCTATTAATTCTAGTAGATCTTGCTAGTATCCCTTTGTTGGCCCTCTTTGTACTATTCTTAAGTCAACTCTAGCCATTGATTTCAATTTGAAGGTGGGCATAATCTTCATAGGAAGAGAATTTCTTTAAGGGAGGTTTCACCACAATTCATTGTTCAAGTTTTTTCAATGGTAAATTGTCCATCTTCCTACTAAAGCCTGGCCAAGATTTTTCTTTTATGATCCTTCTACCTTCCCACTAAAAATTTCTCCAAAACAAGTTGCAAACTCAAGTTCATTGCATTTTGGAAGCATTATACCAAATGAAAAGGGTCAACAAAAGTCATCATATATGGAATATTCTTGTTGCGATCCTCCACAATGCCCAATTAAACTATTATAAAATCATGTATGTTGCAACTAGGCTATCTAGTTGTAATCTAGTTCTATCATACATTTTTTAGTTGCAACAAACATAATTTTCTCATAGTTTCAACCTTCTTGTTGCAAATCTTAGTCCCTATGGGGTTAGTTTTTTTACTCCCTTCTTTGTTTGCCTTGTCAGAATCTAATTCCATAAGAGAGGTTACAAAATTGGACCTAAAACAATTTGAAATATAAAAAAGTCTAAGTCCTCCCAAGAAAATACGATGGCAAGATTTTTTTTGAACTTCTTGCAATGCAAGGTGGTGGTCCCTCCTCTAGTTGTGTAGATGGAATGGATTTGAGATAACATGGTCATCCCTAGTGTAAGAGCAATAACATTAGTATGAGTAACCTCCTTCTTAGTGTGAAATGTCAAAAGGTGTTTTGTGTCAGAAATCTTCTTTGTGCCAATGAAACATGTGCATATAAGGTCAAGTATGGGGTCCATAATAAAAGGTAGTGGAAATGACACACAACTAAACCATTTTTGCCTAATTCTATAGTGCATGACCAAATGTACACATGCATATTTTGCAAAAACCTAGCATTTTGTGCGTCTAGGTGTGGTGCATGTATATTTATTATTATTGGTCACCTTCCTTCCCCAAAGTATAGTCATCTTATTGTGCACAATAGTTTGCATAACCATCTTAGTGCTAAAGGAGAGAATTGAAAGGCTTTGGAGAAGATGATCCAAATGATAAAAACATATTTGGAGGAGAATCCATTTGCTTCCTCGAAGGCCATTTCCTGCAAACTTGTTCAACGAAAGTTTTTGTAATTATTTGTGAGCAAAGACCTTGTCATGGATGGCGAGATGCTTCAAGGGTGATGCTTTGTTGGAGGTGTTAGAAATAGTCTCCCTTTTGTCTAATGGAAACAAGGTTAGACATTATGTTTACACTTAGAGGATCTCTGGAATAGAGCGGTCAATATTGCATAACAAAGACAATAGTGCATACAACTACATATAAGGAAGTTTTTTTCCAAGACAATCATTTGACAAGCCTTGTTTCTTATTCAAAATGTCCACATGTATGGTTCTAGAAATGGGGTGGAATTGGTGAAAAGAATGACAAAAGGAGATTTGAAAACTTCTTAGGTGATGTTTGATCACATCAAAAGAATGCACGATTGGACAACAATGGGGGCACATGTGTATGATCATTTTTGTTGTCATCTATTGACCATTGCTTTGTGTGAGATGAAAATAAAAGACCTCGAGTCCTAGAACTTGTTTTGGACATGCTTGAAAGAATAGGTGATGTGAGTTGGCTTGCCTAAGCTTAATTTCCATGGGTTTATGGCTGATGTTGCAAGTGTGAATTACAATGCAATTCATAAGGTGTACATTGGTGACCCAAATGTTCCCTTGGAGGGCAAGGAATGTACATGCTTTTACCAATGGGAGGAAAGCTTGCAAATCCACACAAAAAAGTTGATATTTCCTACTTTTTAAGAAAATCACATTGATTTTTGTAGGCAATGGGTACAATCCCCAACCAAGAGGGAATTCAAGATGAATCATGCAAGGATTGAAGCTTGATGGAGTGATTTAGGGGCAACAATTCCCACCAATGTTCCTAAACTTCAATAATGGTTATGTTGGTGGGCTAAAAAGTAAACACATTTGGCTTATTACCCTTTGAATGATTTTGAATTTGAGGATAAGCTTTGGTGCCAACAACTAATCTTGCTAAGAGTGTCCATTCTTCCATGTGGGTTTCTGCTGGAAATGGTTGCAAGGTGAAAATAGATTTGTACACTGCCACTATGGATGACATGGTGAGGTTTGTGTTGCAACAACAATTTTATCATACGTTTTTGTTTGGTAGTAAAGCAAGTACATGACCCATTGACATAGATTTATTTTTGCATGTGGCTTTCTATTCACCAAACCTGAATAAATTTGCAAAGCAATTCACAATGTTGTTTATGGTTCCCCATTGCATTTAAGAGGAATTGGTTTGGAGGGAAAAATAAGTTTGGTGTTTGTGAAAAAAAAGTTGGATGTGAATTCACACATGCTTGACAATGGCATTTACACAATCAACGTACCCATGACAAACTGCCCACTTCCATCCATGCATCAAAATTTGGATTCCTTTCCTTTCCATTTTTAGTTCCATAACCCAATCTTGGCAACATTAATTAGAACACCTCGTATGAAAAAACTCCCACCAATGTAACACCTTTGAAATCCCCTCATGTTCCCACAACTCCACTTATAGTGATGATTCAATATAGGATTCCAGTGGTGGAAAATTGTTTTCCACTAGACCATTGACATCTTCAAAGGACAACCGATATAACAATAATCACTTGTTATGCTGTTCTTTATGCAAACAATGTTGTTCAATGTTCAACATTCATAAAATGAAGGGGACCAACTGTAGCCTTTTGTTTCTTTGGACAATTTTACAATCGACACCATCCCCAAAGCCTTGAAAAGTTTTTCTGGTTTTGCTCTAGTAATGTGGCCTATTGTGCTAGTGGAGTTGTACCAAACTTAATGCACTCCCAAGTCCCTAGTTAGTCCCAAGTTGGGGACTAAGTCACTCAAGTTGCGAAATTGTGAAGGACTCGGGGCACGCTCCTAGCTTTCAGCACTAAAAGGGGTAGAAGGGCGTGCTGAAGCTTTGGGATTAGGACTACGAAGAGTGACAAGCGATTCACTTATTCGAACCTACATCAAAACCAACTAACAAGTTGGTTAGTTCACTTTCTAGAGCACCCTTGGTGCTAGGACAAGCCACGGGCAACTCTGGACTCACTTGACTCACCACTGCCCGGACTCGGGGGAAACCACCACCTTCCCCCATATAGTATACTTTGTGCCTCTCCGCGGCACCCACATTCGAATGGCTTTTTGTTCCGGGACTCCCAAGGAGGAGTCTTGAAATTGTCCCGGTTTGGAATCCTGGGACTTTGCGTGATCATAATTCTTTACTCAAACCTCTGATTGGGATGAGGTTTGAAGCAAAGTTGTAGCTCTCCTCGAGAGCTTTCCAAAGGTGTGTCGCACTTTACCTGCACACACCAAGGTCGGGTTGATTCCCGACTTTTAGTGGTTGGGAGTCAAATTGCCAATTTGACTCCCTACATTTCTTTTTGCCATTACTTGTGCTATAGATGTCCAAATGGTCCATGCGAGGGCATTTTCGACATCTACAATTCAATAAATTTTCAATGATATAAAGAACACCCCAATGCGAGGTGTTTTGACCCCTGCAATTGAACTCTAAAGTTTTGGGAGTCTCGAAGGACTCCCAAATCCCAATTTCGATAGTGTGAGTTTCATCCTCACACTTCCTTCAAAGTAAGGTTGTGACAAAACTTGAAGCACAAAAAACCCCCTCTTCCCAATGTTTGGCTTGTTAACCCATGCATAAATATTACTCAATGTGAGGTTGATGCATTGGGTCAAGTAGGCTTTGTTCTTGTTCATGGCACACTTTATGTTACACCAACAATTGAGTTCAATGAATTGCATATTCTTCTAGGAACTATCCCTAGTGTTATGAATGGACGCAAAATTTGTGTGAGACAATGCTTGCCAACAAACATATATAGGATGAAGGATGTTACCACTTTGGATGCCAAAATTGTGAACATCACTTTCACACCTCAAGGACATACATACATCTATGAACTATTGGTTCAAGAATCAACTATCAACAACCTACCATGCACTTACTTTGTCACAATTGGTGTTTTCCCAAGTTGTACTTGTTTAGATTTTGTTTCCAATGTAACAAGTTCTAGACATAGTTACTCCTTTCTTCCAAGCACATGTATTATATCTATGATGTGCATTTGAATTTGGTAGCAAACATTTGTACACACCTACCATCATTGAGTTCAAACGATGTAGAAGACATTTTGAAGCAAGATCCTTTTGAACCTTTTTGTGCTACTTGATTGCATATTTGGGAATATAATTTGCAATTCATAGTTTGGAATTTTCCAATGTAAACCAAATGTTCATGATTTTTGGTTTTTGATTGGTTCTTCTGTAATCCTATCCATGAATAAAGATATGCTTGTTGTGTTGTTGCCCATTTCTTATGTTGACTTATGTTGGAACATTGTAGCTTGTTGACAATAGTTCAAAGATTGTACACATCAACTAATGGATAACAATTGTTGGAAAACAAAACAATGGTTTCTTTTATTTGTTCGTTCAATTTTAGGTTTTAATTTTTCATATATATTGCATATTTACGCAATCATTATTTTTGAACTCTTTTAGTTGGATATATTTCTTCTAAGATTAATGAATGAATTCATACATAGATGCAAGATATTGATGAACATCTGAATGACATCCAAATGGATGGATGCCATTCATCCATTCTTCAATTGTATTTGTTAATACAATATGTATGTATTGTGATAGAAATTATGTAGAGTATTCACTTTGAAGTTCATAAATGTCATCCAATATAGGATATATTTCATTTGTGGTATTAGCCTACTTTGACCTACTGTTGGGGGTGCACCCTATGAAAGTGCAATCCTAACAACAATCACCTGTGACAAAGTGTCTTCACCCTCTTCACATCGAAGGTAACAACAGTCTGACACTTTGTTAGTGACACTCATTAGGTTATGTCTGCAGTGTCACAAGGTTATGACTGCACTCATTCTTGTCATGTTTGTTTTGGTTTTGCTGGAATTCAAATTTATTCTACCATCAGAACCAAACAAAAAAAATTTGCAGAGAGCCCACAAGGTATTTCCTAAGTTGAAATTAGGACTTTAAGCTTTTGCCATAGTCAGAGAACACAAGTATTTGTAGTCACAGTTATAGGTGTGTGGGGTTCAAAATTGCAAGCAATTGCATTGCTAGTTGCAACAGACTCCCTAATTAATATAAAGATTTGCTCAAATCCATTCTTTTGAATCATTTGTCAACAAAATAGTTCTCTCATGCACTCTTCTTTCTTACAATCTGAAGTCTTGCCTTTTAAGTAGAACTCCCCCAAAACCTCTAGTATCCCCTAGATTAGGTAACAAGCTCAAAAGAGAGCTACACTGTGCCCAAATATATGCATTTTGAATGTTACAGACAAAACATATGAACAGGCAAAGATAAATTTGAGTCGTCTATGTGATGAGCTTAACACCATCATTCTAAGTATTGGACACAAACAAGCACATCACTGCTGAAGGTTCCATGTCTAAATTCCAAAAATATTCAGATCTTGAGACCCAAACCTACTTATCTGAAGTTATTGACTACTGGATCAGAAGAGAAGCCATCGACAGCTTCCTTCTCTCACAACTCAGCCTGGAAGTAGATTGGTTGTCAATGGAATGATGAGTCTTGATGGTCTAGTAAAATAAGACAATGACCCACCTGTATTTTAGAAGAGGAGGTGGAGATTACACTGTTATATTTTGTTGGATTAGAGCCAAGTGTGGCAACTGTGCTGTGGCAAAAACCACAAACAATTTCGTAAGATGACCTATCAAAATTGCATGAAAGATACTGTTTGCCCCAAATCTTCAACACCTAATCCAACAAGCTGTGGAAGCAAAAAAATCATTTTATGTCATGCTTTGTTACCCAACCAGCACTCCAGCAAGTACATCCTTCTTGCCCTGGGCATAGATGGTATACACCAGACGCACAGCATCCACCCATGAATCTGTCGCATCCCATGTTTCTGCTATCTGTGCACATCCATGCACCATAACTTTCAGCAGCTGTAATCTCTTGTTTATCAACAATGAAAATACAGTACAATGGATCTGACAGTAGAACACACCGATATACATCATCATGCAGCTCTCCTCCCATCAAACCACACATAGTTTGTTAGGTAAAGAACAAGATTTACTGTGAAAAGTACAAAAGATATACCTACCAAGTTTTCTGCAAAACCAAGAAAGATGAGGGACCCCAGTAATGCATTTGATTTAACATTCTGAGGAGAAAATATAGTAGTTCTGGGATGACAATGTCAACAGGGCATCATAGAGAAAGACTCCAAAAGTGAGTGAGAGAGGAAAGGGATAGAGAGAGACAGACCAAGTTCTGTGGACCAGAAACAGTTTCAATGCAAAAGCCACCTCCAGGAGGGAGACTCAGATCTGCAGAGGGGGCCATGTGCACAATGTCCTCCATTCCTATTCTGAGCATGGATGGCCTTGCTGGCAAGCTAGAGCCACTACTTTCTGTAAACATGACTTGCTTTGAATAGCTATGTGCCAAAGACTTCCGGTCAACTTTTTCCATCTACAAAACACAGCACCTTTCAACTTCAGGAAACTGGAGTTATAATAATTCTAGACACATACCACAGTTGGCCTCTTCCTTCATACTTGATCCGCATGCATGACCCTGTAATTCTTGCATTTTAAAACTGTTTTTCACAAATCCTGCTGAAATAACTATGACATTGACATTGCTGTCAACCATACCTCATAAAGTGCTTCATGGTCAAGCACAAACCACAACCGCATCCAATCACAATGAGGAGCCAATGGGTTTCCAGGAGGGGCAATCTTCAACCAGCCTGATTTCATGTATGGCAATGGCAACTGCAAATAAAGATTTTGAAATTGATGATGAGTATCCTCAGCATTCAAATAAGTTGATCTGAGAGTCAAAAATACAAAGTGTCAGTCAGGAAAGTATGTCAAGTGGGAAGTAAAAGCTTACCATGGAGCGCACGAGACGTAAGGCACCCCGGTACACCTGCATTCCCACCCAAGTGAACCATCTCCTCTCAGAATATTCCAGGACCTTCTTGTCTACAAAACAAATATATTGTACTTTTACTTCAGTGGCACCCTAAAAGCATCACCTTTATAAGTGAGTTGACAAGCTAACGAGATATATGGCTAAATGCATGTCCTGTGTATTCATGTGAAAAGCACATGGTAGCTACATAAACTTGTGTACTGAGATCCCAAACCAAAGTAATATAGAATTAGCAGAAGAATGTCCCCCTGTATGGAGGGACAGAGCTCTTGGCCCACAGTGCTTTTGAGAGCAGGAGAAACAGGAAGGGAACATACAGGGTAGTCAGGTTTGAGGGCATGTGCAGCTGCTATGTAGACTGCAGACAAGCTGTACAGATCTGCAGGTGCCAGCTCCTTTGGATTCCTTTTTTGCCCACTTCTTGAAGTGTCCTCTGCCAATCCGTACTGCAACATGACAAATATAAGAAGTCTGCACACCACAGTCTGCCCAGTCCTTCCAGTGTTTTCCTTAGTTTAGTGCCATCTCAACTGATCTTGTCACTTCCAAAATCAGACAGGGCAGGTACAGAACAATAATGAAGAGCTTGGAAGATAGTCTTGACCTACTCACCAAAACAGTGCCCAAGTTGTACACAGCCCGATGAAAATCAAACCGTAGTTGAATTGCTGCCCTGAACTGTAAGTTGCTTACAGCAAAACACATCCATCCACACAAAATACTGAGAGTTCTTCTGAAGGACCTCATCCTTGATAACTCACTCTAGCTCCCTCTCTTGACTCTCAGCCATCAGGCCTACATTAACTGCTAGATTTTCACATTGCAGGCCATGATAGGCACTGGTTTTATCATGATGAAAGCCACACAAAAGGAGACAGAAGACCTGTGGGGCTACCTTTCTTATTCCTTTCTTGACAATTGCACGTTTCTCCTTCAGTGGAACAATGGCACCAAGCTCCTAAAGAAGACAGCAAAGTAGGTAAGCAAATAAATCATTAAAAACTGGCATTCACTCTAAAGCATTTGGTTCTATACAGTTCCATTTTAAAATTTCATAGTTGTCACTCAAGAATGCTCCAAGTGATAAATATTAATTACGTCTCACACTAAAGCTCCTAGCAGTCAATTATGGGAAGTGAGGGATCTACCTGAAGAGCAAGGCCCCAATTGTTCAATGCCTGCACAACAAAAACACAAGCTAAGAAAACATGGCTCCATTCAAAATCAAAGCCTCTGTTGGTTGAATCCAGCATTGGCATCTATTTACTAACCTTGAGGGGCCTCTAGTCCACCTTCCACACTAGGTGGATGCCACAGTCAGTTAACTATTAACTCAAAAATTTGGGGGAGAATAAATCACCATGATCTTCAAACTAGTTTAACAATGACCTCAAGGACAGTTTACTCTAATTCTCAGTCTAGACTTGAGAAGGAAAGATACTAATTGCCTGAAGATACTCCAGTCTAAAATGTTGAGTTCACTTCTGTCCCTAAGCACTATGCAGCATGTCATATTACCTCTATTGGTTTTAAGCAGATGGAACTGCCCAGCTGGGCAACCAATCTGTTCTGAGTGCTATACAATCCTGTAAATCAATAGGGAATCCAGCACAGGACCCTAAAACTAAACAAATTTGTGATCGTCTGAGGTTCCTTGCCACCACCCCTCAACATGTAAAACACATGAGGATCTATGCAGGCATTCTCTTAACAAAACAAATGTTCAACAATAGAGAATAAGAATCCACAGAAGGTGGTGGTGGGGGGCTCTGCAGAGAGTCAAGTGCATAATTAAGTTTGGTTCTTCCTCACCCCTCCAGATAAGGACAGGCATACAAAGAACACTATTGATGTTACACAATGCACAACACTCCTACAGAAAAACCCCCTACAGAAGAAGTCACAAAAAACCTGAGGACTGTTCCAATTGAGTTGTACAGCTTGTTCATATTTGTCACATGCCTGCATCCACAATCTCCTTAAATCAAAGACCAGACCAAAAAGGTTATATTATAGGCATGTGCTTTGATGCTATGAATGTTCATCAGCCCTGTCTGAGGGCCCAATACAATAAGGGATTCAAGGATTAGGCTGCAAGCTCAACAGCCAGATAACTTCAGAAGTTGAGGCCCATTATAGATGAAGGTGCTGTGAACAATGCTATAGCCCATATCTATGAAATTGCAGAAAAATCTGCACAACATAGTCCAGCAGATAATAGGATTGCAGTCCATCTGGATACTACATTGATAAAGATACAACAACTAGAACATCTGTTGGAGTGAATATGCCTGGGGACTAGAGAATGTACCTGCTTCCAAAGCTCTTCAGCCTCTTTTGTTCGACCCCTGATCTTGGCTCGATCAGATATTGCAATTGCCCAGTTATAAAAAGCCTGAACAAGGACACAAGTGTTGAGAAAAATAGCTAATAGCTACACCAATGGTACCGTGTGTCTCCTAATCCACTCCTGCACCACTCCATTTTCTACACAACCAGCAGCTTTGTGCTGAGCTATGTGGCATGTAATCATGACACAATGTGGAGACAAGTATTGGATTTTACCTTCCCACTCCAAGGACAAGCTGTGATGAAAATATGCTTGTAAGCAAATTGGATCATATCAAGTACCTCATGTAGGGAGGGGCAGAGTTGTGTAGCAGCCTCGTACTTCTTGCAAGCTTCATCAAGCAGTGCATCCTTGCTGACAGAATCCATCTCTGGTCCTGTATTGTCTGCACTTTCCTGCAAGAACCAACACAGACAATCTAATGTAGTTCAATCTCATCTCAGATTCTCAGGTGTAAAACAGGGGAACTTGTATCACAAAATTAAGAGAATGACTCCTGTTTGGCCAAAGACAAATAAAGATAGCCACAGGGAGAGTTGAAGATCTTTAAGTGAAAACCAAACTTGTGTCAAGCAGGTTGTGGAAACACAAATCTACAGAGAGATGTGATCTTCTCTATGATGACAAGTGCTGTCAATGAGCCATGAAGGACAACTATTTGGACAACCAGTGAGTAAACATCTTTACCTGGAGAACCAAGGCCCAGTTATAGAGGGCATCATGATCCTCTGGATTTCTCTCCACATTAGCTGCATATCTGCAGAGAGGCAACACATCATTTAGAAGGCAGAGAAAAATCCACAAGAGCACTTTGATGGTAACCATTATGTCAGTTCCTGCCAAAACAAAACAAACATGACAAGAATGATGAGGGCAGTCATGACCTTATGAGTGCACTTGCAAAGTATCAGACCATCCACCTTCATCATAAATGGCAGTGACTAGCTGCCATGACTCCCCACTGACTTCACCAGCTCCTAGAAGTGGATATAGATAAGTTTAGAATATCTTTCATAAGAATAGAGAAATCTCCATTCTCACAATGAAGAAGAAACAGCAAGGTTAACACTTCCTCAGGAAGCCAAAGAAAGAACCAAACAAGGGGAGACAAAAAACCAACAAAAAACAGAACACACACACCGGTATGAACAAAAGTGCCAGTCTCACACCTGTTCAGGGACCATCAACAGTAGTATGTATGATAGTGACTTAACTATCACAACTTCCCCACTGACTGCATCAGCTCCCTACAGTGGGTAAAGGCCAGTGACAAGCACCATCCTACGAACTGAGTTTATGCTGCAATTCCAGAAGCAACAGGAAGACTCAGCCATACTACTGGCTAGCAACAGACCCCACAACAAAGACCAGACAAAGAAACAAAGAAAGACAGAAAGGGAAAAGAACAGGGAAAAGCTAAGAACAAGTGGGCTTACAGGAAGCTCCCCCCTCTAGTTCTCTTTAGAAGAACTTTTAAAGGGTAGCCTTTTGCCTTCAGAAAGACAATAAGACTGACCATCTGGAAGACAAAAAACTTCTTACAACGACAAAGTCTCAAGACTCTGTAAAATTGACTATTGATAACCCCCAGCTTTGCAGTCATTGACATATTGGAATGAACATGAGGGCATTCTAATCATTTCAATACCTGCATACTCTGGTTGAGAGCATTTGTCAAAAATGTCATAGGATAAACCTTGAGGACTCTGTCTCACAGTCAGATCCAAGAAATTACAAGAGAAGCCTTTAGACGTACAATTCAACTCACAAGAGGTTTTTGGGTATATGCCGCTACCAAAAGAGTCTTGGTTAAGGTACATGAAGTTCTCAAAATCTGGAAAATCAGGAACCAAAAGATCATCCATAAACCTACGAAACAAGGACAAACTATGAAGCACAACAGGACATGTGTTACTCTTCAAGAGACACTTAATGAAATCAAACTCACAGGTAAAGAGATAGAAATTAGCCAAATAGACCACACAATTAGTACCCATGGGGATACCAATGCGTTGTCTATAAACACCTTGACCAAAACAAAGAAACAAATTGTCTAATAAGAAATCCAGCCAAGAGATCAAATCTGAAGCCTCCGCAACTTTGAAGCTATGAAGATTTTCAAACAAATTGATCTCTGCTTTATTTTTCAGCCACAAAAACCTAAAGTTCAAAGCTGTTTAGAATAATCTGCTAAGAATTCTAGGCAAACTATTCTGCAGACATATCCTTCAATAACACCACTGGTGACTACTGAATGAAGTACATCTGCTTTAAACACTGGAAAACATATGAAGATTGCAGAGAAACTTTCATATAACTCTCAAGAAATCTCCATACTCAAAACCAAGGACACAAAGACAAGGCAAAAACTCTTCATTCAAGTCAAGAAGAACTCTCAGATAAGGACTGAAGAACCCAGAAGAAGAAATACACAGAAGGGAGGAACTAGAATCAAAAGAACAAATGAGCAACCATCAAGAACAATTAGCAATATGAACTGCAATGACAGTCGCTCAATTGTTCAGGAACTAGAATCAAAAGAACAACTGAGCAACCGTCAAGAACAAGTAGCACTATGAACTGCAATGATGGTCACTCAATTGTTCAGGGACCATCAAACAGGAATGTGCATGATAGTGACTCATCTATCGTAACTTACCCACTGACTTCATCAGCTCCCTACAGAGGATATAGGCCAGTGTAAACAATAGCCTCCATATCAAGTTTCTGTTGCAAGTCCAGAAGGAATGGGAAGACTTGGCCATGAGACTGGCTAGCACCTACAACACAGCAGTGAAAGCAAAGAAAATACACAGAGAGGACAATAAACCCAAACAAAAGAGGCAGCACATAAGGAAGAAACTAACAGACTGTAACAGACAAAAGGGAGAAGACGAATGAAGAGAAACTTCCACAAAACACTTTGAAGATAACTGTTGTCAGTTCCAGCTAAACCAACAGAGGAATGTCAAGAACAAGTATGGTAGTGACCTTGTGAGAATCACTTGCAAAGTATACAACCGTCCTCTTCATCAGGAAAGGCAGTGACTAGACTAACACTGGAGTGTGCGAGGCAGTGACTACAGAGAGGCAATGTATTCAAATATCAATGGGTACAGGGTCACATGCATGAACATGCCACCTAACATTTGGGTGATCCTGTCAAAATCTCCTTACAGTCTCCTAACAGAACACCTCTCCCACTGCAAAGTGAACCTGTCTAATAGCATTATGTGGAGGGTCCATACCTCTTAGCTGCAAATGCAAGGATGCGCTGTCGAGAGTGTCCATCCTCGTCGCCAACAGCAAGGTTGTAAAGAATGTCCCCAACTATATTTGAGCCAATGGTAGATGAGCGCTGATTCACAGGTTCTTGCCTGCCAGATTGCATCCCAATATGTATAGCATCAAGATTCTGACTCTTTTTTGCTTCAATAGTTGAACTCTGCCACAAACTTCCAAGTTTGAGCTAAAAAAATATAAGAAAAATCAATATCTGCACTTTCCATCTAGAATGCCGGTCTATTCTGTGTGACTACAAGACAAACTCCTAGTCTCTTGCCATCAATCTCCTGGTTGCATTTAGACCCTTTGAAACAGCTGCATAACAGGAGTATTCACAGGCAGGTTGTCCTTTCATGTACAGTTTCATTCTTGTTTTTGCTGCTAAAGAGCTGAATCTTATTGAAGTAGAGAAGCATGCAGTAGTGGATGCTTACATTGTTGCAAATAGAGAAGAGATTCAATGTTCAATGTGATTTACTCTGGAACACCTAACAACCTACAGGTACTTACCCATCAGGAGTGGGAATGGGAGGTCTTGAAACACGATGAAATGTTGTATCACTCTCGTCACTGTGTTGCTGCCTCTCCATACTACTCCCCGTAACCTCAGACACCTTGTGTGCATTTTGATCCACACTAGCTTGGCCGCTAATCTCTTCACCTGCCCCCTTTACACCTTCCCTTGACTCTATTTCTTGGCGCTCTCTGGCAAACAACTCTCCTAATGTTTCAAGTTTACCAGTTCCATTAACCTTGTTGTTTGCATCAGAATCCTCCGGGTCACTCTTGGTCACACCTTCTCTTCCTCTCAAGTTCTCAATTCCTCCCATCAAATTTACAGCACTCCCTACATCTCCCTCTTGTAGAGCCTCAATCTCCTCTTCTTCCATCCTGTTCTCCCCAAATCCATCTTCTTTTCCATCAGCTATCTCTGAGTACACTACCTCCTCCTTCAAAGGATCTGTCCCTCTTTCCTCTCCACTATCCTCAAGGATCAGATCCTCTTTCTGAGGAAAGGGCTGAGATTCTTTCCCCTCATTCAAAGGGCCTGAATCTCTCCCCTGTGCCCCATTTTGAAGGATCACATCTTCAGTCTGTAGAGAAGACCCAAACTCTTCCCCCCCCTTCAAAACAAGTGTCTCTCTCCCCTCTTGCCCATTCCCAAGGATCACATCTTTAGGAAGGGCAGGGTCAGACTCTTCTCCTTCAATTGAAGCATCTGTCTCTCCCCCATTTTCATGGATCACATCTTCTTTCTGATCAGTGGGCATGGCTTCAGTTCTTAATCCATTATTCCCAGCCTCTTCAACTCCATTCTCAGCAGATCCTTCTTCTTCTTTCTCCTTGCTCTTGTCAGAAATATTCTCTCCGTCTACAAATTCTCCAATCGGTGCCTCTAGCTTCCCATTCACTAATAACTCATTGTGCAGTAAGTCCTCTATAAAGGGCACAAATGGCTGTTCTGAATCCAAAGGCTCTAAGGGTTCCAATGTAGGAGGAGATTCTGTTAGTGCATTGTCTACTGCCGAGACTAGCACTAGTTCCTCCAGAACCGACGGTTTAGCATGCAATGACAGATCTTCTGACATAGGAGAAGGGGAGACCTGTTCCAAAAGACCTGAAGAATTCTCCATCAGGAATCCTAGTAGTTTTCTGCTCTTCTAGGGTTTCCAATTACGGCTATCCCTTAGCGATCCGAAGAATACTGCTTGCAACAACAATACATAGCCTGATGCTGTGCAGCTGAAGCTGGATCACAAGCCCTAAATTGGATCATGCCTTCTTCACTCTTGAGCGCAAAGCACCGCATTCCGGTGCGTTGCCCTAACCAGGTCAAAACGGATCTACTCCTTTCCTTTCCTCCTCCTCCTACCAACGTCTGTTACCACGTCCCCCGGAGCTTCAAAAGAGAAGCTTCAAAAAGCTGCATTCATTCATCACCGATCTTCATTTTCTCTCACCCTCAAAAATACTTCATTCCCCGTCGATCCTCATTTTCTCGCTCAAAAACAAAAAAATACCCCAGCGATCTCCATTTGCTCCCGCCTGCCCAAAAAATCTCTCTCTCTCTCTCTCTCTCTCTCTCTCTCTCTCTCTCTCTCTCTCTCTCTCTCTCTCGATCGATCGATCGATTTATGACACGAATGAGTAAGACACTGATGAACAAGATCGGGTTAACAAATTTAGGTGTATTTAGTATTTAGAAGCGACAAAGGAAGAAAGTCTCGGCAGAAATGGCACACCGAACCGAGCGTGGAAAGAAGCATACTATCTCGATTGCAGATCTGAAAGCATACTTGCAGCGACCGCCAGCAGCGACGCAAGCTCCTCTTCCTCGTCGGTCCTCCCTGTTCTCTTCTTCCTCTCTCTAGTTCGCGACGACGTGAGGACGAGACTTGGGTGTGCACGTATGTGTCTCGACAAACCCTAATCACACTCCCCTAATCCCACTTAGCAGCCCTAATTAGGAACCCTAATTTCCCACTTAATTTTGGGACTAATTAAATAAGAGTAGTTCCATGGATACATTATTATATCTCAGCCAGTGTCAATATATAAACCTAATTGATCACATTCTATGTATTAATGTTAATTGTTAATATAAACAATATATTAATTAGTGTTAATGTTTTACCTCTCTCCCACCCATGAACAAAAACAAGGGGTGTGTTGTGCACACTATGGCCTTGCCATTACATTAAAAAGTATTATCTTAAGGCAAAAGAAGAATTAAGAAAACTCAAATATTTCACCATGCAAAAATATATTAATCTTCAAAAAATCCTCTAAAAGAAACCAAAATCCTTCAAGATATTATTATTATAACTCTATTATAACTAATCTCAAGTTTCAACACAAGCCAAAATATCATCTTTTCAAAAATCCTCATGTAAACATAGACCTATTATTTATTATTACCTGGCTGGGGCCAAAATCCCTTAAGCTTCTATACTCTCTATAATGAATCTATAATACAATATCCTTGCCTATGGCCAATAAAAAATATTAAACAGTTCACACTGAGGGAGCATTCATATCACACATGTGGGCCAATCAGTGTGTGAACAATTATTGTATGTGGCCAACTAGAGAGGCAATTATTTTCTTTTTTGTCGATTTTTTTTTTCCGAGCTTCGATACCTAGGTGGGAAGTTTACAAGAGCAAACCAATGTTGTTTGTTTGGTTCTTGGTTTTGAAAGTAACCTTCACTCTCAATTCTAACCCTTTTTTTTTTTAATAAATAAACTAAAAATGGAACCTCAATTTAGTCTTAGGATTCATTATTTGAATTTTATAAAAAAATTCTCGTTCGTTTTAATCATTTTTATAAAGAATTAGTGTAACTTGTTTTGTTGACACAAGTGTGAACACATTGAAAGCTCAACTAATTTTTTTCTTCCAAACCCAATTTTTGCAATTTGTTTGAATTTTTAATAACAAAATCCACTCAAAAATCAATATCTTTCGCACCTTAAGCTTTATGGAAACTATTGATTATTGCACCAATTTTCATAGTTTCCATAATGGAGTTTCAAATGGTCTCAAACCAAGTCGATGCACTCACATTCATCCAAAGCTTTTTGAAGATACCAAGAGTGTGGCATGAAGCATTGTGGTTTGGGAAATCTTTGCATGACAAAACAAAACAAACTACCTTGCTTCATAGATGGATTGAAAACTACTTTGGTGTAAAGCAAGGTTTAATTTCATCTCCATTGCACACAACTAGAACTAATTATTTTCATCTTATAGTATTTAATTTTTTTTAATACAATTTGATATAATATTAATTCATTCAACTAGTGCACATCATTCAAAATGAAAATTATATAACATTAATTATGTACACCTAATCAAATGATATGACTTGTCTAAAATGTAAGGCTAAATTTATGATTATTTTTATTAAATTATATTTATAAACTTAAACATGTTTAAAACAGGGCAACACCTTCAATTCAAGTTTTAATTCAATTTGAAAAAAAGTCAATTTTTTGGTTAGATTTTAATGTGAAATCCCACAAAACTTGAAATCTTTAATCCATAAACCTTCCAATCTAACCTAGAAACGTCTAATCCATAAATCTTCCATTTGACCTAAAACTTTAACCTGCCAACATTAAAGCAAACCCATTTTCACACCACAATGACAACTTATTTCATCTCTATTCCATAAACCTTGCAACTTGACCTAAAACCTAGACTTGAACCTACCAACACTAAAACAAACCCATTTTCACATCATTGGCAACTTTGAACAATATGTGTATCCCCAAATCTTCATAATTGTTAACTTGTTTAAAAACATTTATCATTGTACACAAATTTGTTTAGTCATTTTTAACACAACAAATGATATTATTATTAATTATATATTTTGAAAACAAAACATGTAACCAATGAATGAAACCTTTTCAATAGTTTTGTTTGCCTCCAAAAAAACATTGTCACATGTTGTGGTTTTGAATTCACAATTAAAATGTAGATTATTGAATAAAAAGTGTAATGTCCACCTTTCCTCATTCAAAGGTTAAATGTAGGTGTAACATAAGTTGAAGCATTCACATTAGGCAAGGAATTTTTTTTAATGTGTTTTTCATCACAAAAGACAAAACTCTTCAATCAAAGCTCTACACGATGGAAACCCCACACATAGGTCCCTCCTGAACACAAATTGTTTCATCCGTAAATTTTCAACAATGTTTAAAAAGAATAATCCCTTGATACCAAGCAACACAAAATCATCCATGAAAGGTTTTTCTTGTTTTTCAATTTTTTTATGAAATGTAGTCTTACCAAAAAATTGTGAAATGTATAGGAGTGACAATTCTTTAGATCTTGAAAAGTTCATTTTCAAAAGGATTTTATATTGCATTGCATCATACTATGTAAAAATAATGTTTATGAAACACTTCAAGATGTTCACATTCTTCATGGTTGATGTTCCATTATTTTATAAGAGATTGAATTGTTTCTATCCATTGGTTTTTTATCCTAAGGTATTCACAGTACTCAAAATGTTGCCATGACACAAATAGAATGAAGAATATATTTAGAACTTTTAGGTCATATGCTTGTCAACATTTGGTGTAGAAAAGGCCAAAAAAGTAGATCTATAATCCCATTGAATCTTCTAAATGATTTTTTGGCATAATGTATCTAATTGTTGTAACTTGCATTTGACATTTATCAACTTTTAATGCATTTGTAATCGTAAAGTTGTCATTTCATGAAGTTCACTACCAATATTAGTTCTTGAAAGCATATCACCTTCATTGGGTTGGATTGGAACATGCCCATTTGATTGTACAAAGACTAAAAATGCAAGCAACATATTGATTTAAAGTCTTTCCTAACACCTGAAAACACAAAATGTTCAAAGATCTTGGAGAAAAATAGACAAATCCACAAAGTAATCTTACTTTGTGGATTTATTTTCATCCCAAACCCCTATTTCAACCTAAAACATTGTTATTCACATAGGTGAATTTTAAAAATTGAATCTGGGTATAAAATGTTGGAAACACGTATCAATACATCTCGTGATACATTTGTTTTGAATTTAATGCATAGGATTCAAACACATGATAATTTTTTTGAATTTAATACCCTTGAAATAATTTGTCTAAAATTGTGCACGTGGTTGAAAACAAATTATAGTTTCAATACACACAACAACAACAAGACATTCAAAAAATAAAAAAGACAAGGTGAAACTTAAATTATCATTGAATTTGGTTGTAAACTGAATTCCTTGCCCATTTGACAACAATTTATTTTTATTTTATTTTTAAAAAACTCACCCGGCTTTATGACCAAACACAAGGCACTGGTGTTGTGTTTTTTACTTTACATATATTTTTAATATGTTAATTATAAATATATCCATGCTCAAATGAAAATATATATATTTAAAAATGTAACACACAACTTTCAAAACCATTCACATGCTTACATTCAAAAATGACAATTACATATAATTTACATTTAGAATAAAAACATCAATATGCACAAGCAATGGGTTTGAATACACAAAAATAATGGCCTTGGCATTATCTCCTACTTCAATTTGGCTATTAGTTCAAGGTCATGTAATAAAAAATTATGTTTATATTTTAAAAATTAACCAAAGAAATATATGAAATATTTTACAAAAAATAAATAAAAATACAACAATTTTTCACATTCATTAAAAATTTGGAGGAATTTTTTTTTATTTATTGAAATTTATGAACATTTTAATGAATGCCATACATTTTGTAAAAATGGTATGAATGTTTTTTGGTTGATTGTTTTATATTTTTTCATGTCATGATGGGTTTTTACTTTTCAACCTAGTAGAAATCAAGTTTGGGTGGGAAATGATGTTGAGATACAATGATTTGAAAATAATTATAGTGAGATGTTAAATACCCCTTAATGAGCTTTATCTGATGCAATGTTTGGACCCCTGACCCACCACATGTCCCACCAATGGACTCAACCCCACCTCCATAGTTGGGCCCTCCCTTTGCTATTAATAGAACATCCCAAGCACCATTAATTATCCATCCCTCCTTTTGCCATTGACTATAAAATATCCCAATGCATTACATTGGAAACATAACAATTTGAATATAAACTAAAAATAGCCAAATGTAGATTGGGCATTTAAGGTTTTTTATTATAAACAATGTAAGGAAGTTTATAAGGTTTGGTTGTCGCAACCCTATTTTGGGCTCGCGACCAAGGCTAAGGTGTTGCAAGGTTGCGGGAGCTAAGGCAAGAGGAAGCCCGGGAGCTAAGGCAAGAAGAAGCCCGGGAGTCACATCACATACTCCCGGGAGTGCAAGAAAGTGCTAGGGAGTGTGAGGGAGTGAACACTCACACTCCCAAGGCAACTCCCACTTGGGGAGATGGAGTCCCGGTGGACTCCCAAAACTTCAGAGAGTGATTACAGGGGTCAAACCTCAATGGATTGTGGCGTTCTTTATATCAATGAAATCTCTTGAAGCGTAGATGTCTAAAATGGGCTCGCATTGCTCATTTGGACATCTGAAACACAAGTTATGGCCAAAAGAAGGGCCGGGAGTCGAATTGCCAGTTTGACTCCCGACCACTAAAAGTCGGGAAATCGACCTCTTCCCGATGTCCAATTCGGGAGTGCCACACGGCGTTGGAAAGCTCTCAACGAGAGCTACAACTTTTCTTTAGACCGCATTGCGATCGGAGGTCTGCTCGCAAAGTTATGGGGCTCCAAAATCCCGGGAGTCCCATTTGGCGCGATTTCGGGACTCCCGCGCGGGAGTCCCGGGAAAAATAGCCATTTGGATGTGGGCTCCGTGGAGAGTCACAGAGTATACTATAAGGGGGAAGGTGGTGGCTTCCC
>Ga0209611_10005339_pt1 | contig 21575 bp, 15 predicted proteins | sample S1TSphgellanicum_3_FD_187693 | JGI IMG/M metagenome (GOLD analysis project Ga0209611, IMG submission 187693) | Host-associated microbial communities from peat moss isolated from Minnesota, USA - S1T2_Fc - Sphagnum magellanicum MG (SPAdes) (version 2) | ecosystem: Host-associated > Plants > Peat...
CTAGGCATGCATCAAGACCTATTTCTGATGTGACAGCCTACAAGAGGCTGCTTGGAGAGTGATAGGATGCTCATTGAAGTGGTTGCTTGGAGTGTCTTGACATCCATACATGTTTCCAAGGCCCTATGTGTTGTTACACTTTATGGGTGGAAATTTTGTCAGTCTGGAATGCTAGCCAACCAATCTATAAAGGGTTCTGCACTGGAAGATTGCATGCTAAAGTGACATGAAGTTTACAGTCACAAACTTGTTGCAACATGAATAGGAATACTAGGGACGTGTTTGTTTATGTGTGTCTCTTGAATGCTAGCTGACACCGTGACTGATTTTTCCTGTTGCTTCCAGACATACAACAGAAACTCTGGACACAGATTTTGAGTGCGTTTGCTGAAATTTGGAACAGATTAAAATGTATGTACCCACACCCACCCTAGGGAGCTGATGAAGTCAGTGGGAGAAGAATGGCAGGTAGTCACTGCCATTCATGATAAAGTGATGGTCTGATACTTTTTTGGAACACTCATAAGCTCATGGCCACACTCATTCTTATCATGTTTGTTTTGGGTTTGCTGGAATTGACACAATGGTTACCTCAAAATGTTTTTGTCAAGTTTCATTTGCAATCTCATTGATATATGCCAGTTAAACCAAAAGTTAAACCTGTTCTACCAGTGCCACAAGTAATGGGTGCATGCCTAAGATGTAGCGTACACAAACTTCACATCTGTTTTGCTAACAAAAAATTTCCAGATTTGTATGAGAGTTCTTAGACACAGAGTAACAAGCAACTTAAGATCATGTTCAATTTTATTGCCAATATTATAGTGGTTGCAATGTCATTGCTGTTCAGCTGCCATCATGAAGGAGAGCACCATGAAGTATGCCAGGAAGGCATGGACTGAGTCATATGAAGATGATGAGTATGATAATTATTTGTTGGAGCTCTATCAGAAATGCCGACTACCCAAGAAAGAGGGCCAGAAGCGTCATGAATGGCAATGCCAATCTTGCAGCAAGAGCTTCAAATGTGTACTTAGGCTTAACTTCCACCGCATCACAGGGTGCCCTGAGGGTGGCGTGTTGAAGATGTATCCAGTGGTGCACAAAGACCAACAAGATGCAGCAGACTATACTCTCCGTCAGAAGGGTTTCATGAACTTTAAAGAGCAACCTGCATTTGAACATTCAAGGCCTAAAAAACAACCCCGACAAATGATTGAGAAAACCACTGTTCATAATGATGATTTCCTTCAACATACAACCATGCTGGAATCAACTGCATCCCCTCCAGGACCCTCAATGGGTGGGATGCAGCAAATAGGGTGTGTGCCGGACAGTAATCGACATACAACTCAACAGCAGCACACCAGTGACTGCATGCAAACAGAGGAGGAGAAGATTCCCATACCCCAAAAATATGCCGGACATGAAGGGTAATGCTTGGCCTGCCATTATGTATTGTTTTGAACTCCTTCACTTGGATGCTTGAATCCAGAGGATTAAATGCTAAGCATGAGCTATATGTATGATTGGCAGGTTGAAGATGAAGATGTGGGAATTATTGTGAGTACCTACCTAATCACCATTGCTAATTTGATTATGATCTGCACCTTTTCGCTAATGCTGCAAGTTTATGTTCAATCCTTCATTTGGTATTGATTTGTGTGGTGATGGGCATGTCAAGGAATGATGGCCATAATGTTCTCAACACAAAAGTCATCTTTTTCAAGGATACTGCTGTTGAGATTCCTTTGGGGATGTCAGCTTTAACATCTTTGACAACTGAGGATGGCAAGGTGAATGATGAATTGATGGACTGGTATTTTGCTTACTACCACACATATGGCCCTCAAAATGCTTTTGAAGAGTGTGTCATTGCCAATTCATTCATGTGGCAACACCTCAACTCACATGTCTCAGAACGTGGACCTACCGAGAACTCCTTGAAGGACTTTGTGGAAAGAAGGTTGGCAAAGAGACATACCCAATGTAGCACACTCATTGTTCCAATCTGCCACTCCGAGCATTGGAGTCTCATGATACTAGAGAGAGGGAAGTACTACCACATGAACCCCAAGCCAGATTATGAACCTCACAGTAATAATCTGCAAATGAGGATTTTGTTTGCAAAATGTTGGGAAATTATGCAGGGCAACTACAATGGAAATGAAGTGGATGCTTCAATCCTTGATAAGTGGATGCAGCCAAATGTGCCAACACAAACAGGATCTTGGGAGTGTGGTTGGTTTGTGCTAAAATACTTTGACATGTACATTCAACAGAGGTTTGTGGCCAGAGAAATGGAGTTTGAACGGGTGAGCAATCCACTCTGCACAACTTTCATGTAATTGTATGCTTAGGTGTTTGGTTTCAAGTAAAAAGGGTTATGGTTGAGTTCAATTGTTGAATTTTCTTTTTATTCCTCATGAAGCTTGTACAATGATGAATAGCAGGTGCGATTCACAGAAGATTGGTTTGCATATGATGATGCCATTGCAATGAGGACATGGCTTGAGGAGGCCATTCGGACGGAATTGTTTGGCCCAACTTTTGAGAATTCAGGGCCATGGCAATTAATGAAATCATCAACAAGGGATTGGATTGCACCACAGGCATCCAGATGTGTATCAGAAGAAAGTGAACAGTCATCAGCCCTCATGTATGACAATCCTCCGAGGATCAGAGGAAGTCCACATAGTTGGCAATCCAATAGAGGAGTAGAGCATATGGATACCCACAAGGGTGTTCAAGAAGGGACCATAACTCCTAATACAGATGGCTCTCCTGCAAGGTCCAAGACCGAGAAGCAATTGGAGATGGAGGGTCATAGGGACTTCATACAAGAGTGTGCCATAGAAGATGAGGAGTGGAAATGGTCTCCTGTCTATCTCCTGCTCAGAGATTTTTCCGGCCTTTCTGCATATTTGCCTCGTCCCTGGAAACATACAGCAGAAGAATGGGATTTGATTCAGCAGTTCATTAAAGCCAAATTCTATCCAGAGAAAGGTTATTCTTGCAGCAGTATTGTGGTAGCCTTGCAGTGCACATGGAAACTACATTTTTCTGAAGATATAACAGATGTGGATTTGAATACATTGTCACAGCGATTGGAACATGTGAGCCAAGAAAAGGAGTTTGTTAGTAACCTATCAAGAGTCCAAGGTCTCATGAGGGACCAGTGTGATGACATCGAGGAGGACTCAGTTTGGGATGAAATATTTGAACCATCTATCGGGAACAGTCCAAAGCAGCAGATACTTGCAAATGATATTGCCTCCTTCAAAGCTCCTTCAGAAACTCCCGGGCACCAAGATGTGATGAAGAGGGTATGCAAGCACTTAAGTGACTTTGCTTGTCGTGACATGGGGATGATCTGTACTGATGATGATGCTGAAAACCTTAAAGATATGTGGATTAGAGGCTGCCCTAAGAACGAACAAGAGATGTTGATTAAAGAATGGAAGAGAACATTGTTCGGATCTTACCTTGATTTCAATAGAGGTGACCATGTAACTCTAAGTTAGGGATCAAATTATTGATAGGGTTGTTAAGAGTACAAGAACATAGAGTGCCCCATTGATGTATGTTTGATTGCCCCTCTAGATTGGTCTTTACATTAGGATTTTTTGTGTTGGGAACTTTATGCCTGACATACAAGTTGATAATAATGACTAGTCCATGACAAGACTTGGATTATGTCTGTTGGACTAAAAGGAGCTTGATGTTCTTATATGTGGCTAGTCTGTCTTTACACTTTGTTGTCCTTGATGTAAGAGTAAGATTTGCAGCCCAGCCTAGTAAAGACACATTGTTTTTCAATTGATTCTTTGTATTTATGTGTAGGGAATTACCATGGGAAAACTTATATGGGAGTAAGAAAATTGAGATTATTTATGAAGCACTGTATATATAGTATAAATTGGTGTCATTTTTGGGGAATGACTCCAGATTCAAAATATTTAGGAAGTTCAAATTCTCATTGAGGATAATTAAAGTGTAATCTAAGGCAAAAATACTCACTCCTTTATCTTATTTGTTTCAAAAAATATAGAAAATGTGACCTCCCCCTGTATGAATGCCAACATTTTTGGAGCTTTGCATTTTGAGAAAATATTTGGAAGTCCTCAATGAATCACTCAGGCTGCAATGAGCCAATGTTTGTGACAAATTCACTCCCAACTTAGTAATTTGAGTATTTTACATTTGGTCGCCCCTTATACATGGGGTCTCTGCCATACATGGCATCTGCATGGAATCCCATAATACATTTAACCTTGTCCAATGGTAATTTGAAAGTTAAGAGCTGGGAAATATATGAATTGTGTTTGACTAGTATGAATGTGTAATATTACAGTGTTTGGTGATGGGTATTGAGCTTCAAGGGGAAGGATAACTAGGTACTATGGACAAATACTTCTAGGGTAAAGTCCATCATTGGGTTGGTCATCATGGCTGTGGCATTCTTGGCCCTTGACTGCATGAATTAGGGTAAAATTTCAGAAATGGCAATAAATTTCAACACTAACATAATTGGCAAAATTATGTCCTACATGCCCCCACAAGTCCATGTCCAACACAAATACATGCCCAATTGAAATGAGTGGACACACCTATAGGGACCTATACAAGGAAGGCCATTGGACTATGGGCTTCAACTCCTGGCCAATGCAACATCCACATGCATGGTTAGCTCTACCTCCGTTTCAGTTTGTGTGTAGGCTTGGAAGGTCAATAGTCAACATTGGATCCCATGGTGTGAGATTGCAAAATGCAAAGCTAATAAACATACCGGCAAAGTAACTTTACCTTCCGGCTCCTGTTTTCATCTCCAAATTCATGTTTCAACTCTAAATGGTGGTATCTATGAATTGAGGAAATCTTATTGAATCTGCAAATAAAATGTTGAAATTCTATTTAATGCACAAAATTCCAGAGTAATTACAGTAGTAGTACACATAATAGTAATGAATGTGCCCATAAATTTTTTTTTAAAAATTGAAACTCAAATTATGAATTAATTTTGTGATAATCTAAATTTCACTCCATATTTAATAGCAATGTATTGTATATTATTTATTTAAAATCTCATCGTCGTTATTACCAAACTTTGAGGATGGATGTGGTGTTTTTTAATTTTACAACTATATTTAATGTGTCCCTTAAATACAACACCACTTGACCACTGAGGGTAAGAAGCCTTTTTTAGTTGCAGACAACTGGTGAGTGCATGTGGACGGCGCATTACTATTACTAAAATCGACGCCTCCATGGAGGGGGAACCTTATATGGAAGGCACCTCCTCTCCTTAAAATTTTACCAAGGACGTTGAACAGGACATTTCTGGGAATTTGGGTTGTGTGCTTGACTCCCACCTCACACTGGGTGTCATTTGTAGAACAGCCTCATTCTCAGTTCTCACCAATGTTGGTTTGGTATAGACTTTTGAACATTCCCACGACCTGCCTTGTCCTAGTATACAACTTTGTTTCCCCCTACAATGCTGGTCCTAGTATTGCCTACTTTTTTGAAATTTCTTACTAGTCTGGTCCTGATATGGGGTCCAGGACTTTTTGGCTGGTATGGAGCCAGTATATAGGGCTGCTGTGACCCACCACCCACCAATGCACCAGTTGTGGATGAGGCCGTTTCGACCATTTTGGGATGAATCCAAACCATTAAACCAAACCAAACATTGAGGTGTGGGTTTGTTTTCCTTTTCGTTGGCTCACGTTTCCTTTACATCTAAAAAAATTTCTCCTTTTTTTCCATCCTTTTCCTTCTTCTCTTTTTTTTTGCTCTTTCTTTCTTCTCCTTTTCATCCACCATCGTCTTCTTCTCTTTCATTGTTGTTGGTGCTTTTTTTCATCATTCTTTTCCCTTTTAAAAAAAAACTACTACTGCTATTGTTTTTTCTTATTCTCTTTTCTTGATACTATAGATTCTTTTCCATTTTTTCCATTTTTGTTGCTTTTTTCTTTTTTTTCATCTTTTGTATTTTTTTTTCTTCTATTGATACAACTTCTTCAACATCATCTCCATTTTCTGTTTTCCTTCTTTTTCTTCAAGCATTTTTTTTCATCACATTGTTGTGCTTGCTATCATTGGTTGTTGCATCATCACTTAATTATCCACATCACACCATGTATGCTTCTACATTTTTCTTTGTCTTTTTGTTCTTTTGGTTTGTGAAACACAAGTAGAAGCAAAAAGAAAAAGATAGAAGAATAAAAAAGAAGGAAATGAAAATTTTCAAAAAACAAAGATTGTTTTGGGGTTTTTTTTTCTGTTTTTCTAGATTTTTCTATTTTTTTAAGTGTAGAAGAAGATTTTCTTTTCTTTTCTTGTTTAAATTTTTTTAATACAAAAAAATTACTCTACTTTTTGTTTCCTTTTCATTTTTTTTTAAAAAAAAATTCTGTTAAGAATAAGAAGATTTTTGGGGTTTTTTTGCCTTATATTTCCAATTTTCTCTATTTTTTAAATGCTAGAAGATTTTTCTTTTATTTTCTTTATTTTCTAAATATTTTTTTGTTTTCCCTTCATTTTTCCATTTTTTTGTGGGTTCTCAAATTTCCAAAAGATCATTGTTTTCCAATTCTTTTTTTAAAATGCGAGAAGAGCTTTCTTTTCTTATCTTATCCTTGTCCTAAATATTCTTTTCCCCCTATTTTTCCATTTTTTCTGGTCTTTAAACTTCCAAAACACGAAAAAAAAATTCCATTTTTTTCTATTTTTTAAAATGCTACAAGATCATGTGTTTGATGCAATCTTTGAGTAGCTATGAAATATCAATTTGTAACCAATGTCATTCAACTTCAATTGTATTGCTATTAATTACACTCATCAACATGCTACTAAGGTGAATCTCATCAATGAACACATGACATGGTGGCTATTGAAAATAGTTTTAGAAAGGGTCTCTTGAAGTTAGAGAAGAGCATGTATAAATTATTCAGGTTTCTTTGGCATAAACAATAGCATGGAGTTCATGTTTTCTAGCTTTTGGACATTTTAAAAAGTTTTGATAAATGTGATATTTTGCATCAATACATACAAGTTTTATCTTATTGCAATTTTAAACTCATGTTTGAATGTGAGCATTGCGTTAGTACTTTGTAAAACAAATTCCTAAAAATACAAGTTTGAAATATATTGCAGTGTTACATCATTGCACTAAAAGAACTTCAAAAACATAAAGTTCAATGTGATATACTTGCATAAAGGTCACAAAATAAACATTAGTTTTGTTAAAATGATTTTGCAATACCCACATTTGAAGCATAGGATGTCGATTCATGTTTTTGAATGGTTTATGCAATACCCAAATGTTGAGCATAAAATATGCATGTTCATTGAAAAAAATGATGATGATAAAAAAAGGAGATTATAAGAAAAAAATAATTGTGATAAATAATAAAAGAAAATAATTTAAAAGGAGAAAAAGTAAAAGAAATTTTAAAAATAAAAATTCAGAATAAATGAAAAGGTATAGAATATATATATAAAGGAATCAAAAAGAAAAATAAGAAAAAAAGGAATGCTTGCATTTTGCCCACAAAATATTTAATAATTATTGAGGTGTATTGTATTTGAAATGACATTGTTTTCATATGTGGGTATTTTATTTTGTAATTGGATTTTCAAATATTTTAACTTTTAATAATAACTACCAAAATATGCAATACTTACATGTGGGTCATAAAAGTTGATGGAATGTGCAATACATGTATTTAAGGTTACCATTTATTGACATCAAGGGGTCGATATATGATTAAAATGGTTGTTAATTCATTTAGTGCAATACCTTCAAATTTTGTATATCATACATTAGCAAACATTAACATTGTGTAAATGATAGGTAGGTAGGTGAGTAGGTGGGGGAGTAGGTAAGTAAATAAATAAAAAAGTGGATAGGTAGGTGAGTGGGTGGGTGGGTAGGTACATAAATAGGTATGTAAGTAGGTTGGTGATTAAGCAAATAGGTATGCACACAAATAAAAAACAAGTTAGGTCAATAATGTAACTAAGTCAATAGGGTAGCCAAAAAGTTTTATTAAAAAATGTTGTCAAAAAAATAGTCTTTAGGTTAAATCAAGAAAATATAAAAGTTTTGTCAAAAACTAAAGGTTTGCCAATAAGTATAAATTTAACCATGAAAAAATAGAAGTTTTTCCAAAAGACAAAACTTTAACCAAGAAAATATAGAGGATTTGCTAATAGGTGAAAGTTTAACCATGAAGGGATGGAAGTTTTGCCAAGAGGTATAAGTTTAGCCATGAAGACTTAGAAGTTTCTCCAATTTGTAAAGGTTTAACCAAGAAGAGATAGAGGTGTTATTGAGAAGTAAAAGTTTAACTAAAAAAGATAAAGTTTTTGCCAAAAGGTAAAGGTTTAGCTAAAAAAAGTTTGAAGTTTTTCCAAGTGGTAGAGGTTAGCCAAGAAAAGATAATGGTTTTAGTGAAAGGTAAAAATTTAGTTAGGAGGAGGTTAAGGTTTTACCAAAAGGGTAAAAATTTAATAAAAAATAAATAGAATTTTTGCCAACATGTAGTGGTTTAAACATGAAAAGATGGAGGTTTTGTTAAGGATACAGGTCTAACCAAGAAAAACTATTTTTTTGCCAAAACATAGAGGTTTAGCCAAATATATATATGTAGGTTTTGCTGAAAATAAGGTTTTGCCATGAAGAGATAAAATTTTTGCTAAGAAATAAAGGTTTAAGTAAGAAGTTTAACATGTAGAAATTTAGCCATGAAGAGATGGGGGTATTGCTAAGAGATATAAGTTTAGCCATGAAAAGTTAAAAGTTATGCCAAAAGGCAAAGGTTTGGTTAAGAGAGATATTTAACCATGAAAAAATAAAGGGTAAGTAGGTAAAGCCAAGATGTAGGTCAAAAATGTAGTTAAGTCAGTGGGGTAGCTAGGGAATTAAGGTAACTAGCTTAGAAGGTAGTATGGTCAAGGTTGGAAAGAAACACCAAAAAAACAAAAAGGTTCAAAGGTCAACAACCCAAAAAGATTAATTATGGTACAATGTTAGGTTAACATAGGGTTAAGAACCAAATGAAAAACATAACCCATGCTATCGACAAAACAACTAATTAGTGAACTAATGGGTGTTGGTTCACATTGGCCAATATATACTTGATATTGAGACAAATATACAATTGGTACAAGGTTAATACTATTTCAAGTCCTAACATCCCAATCGGGCTAGTATAGGTATAAATATGGTATTACTTCAACTCATACAAGACCGGTAGGGTCTACTATTGGGTGTCGCATTTTTTAATGAGAACAATTGATTCGAATGATTCTGGTCATTAACATAGTTTTAAAGAATTGGATAAATTTGAATTTGAATTTTTAAAAACTTTTTTAGAGAATTTCCCAAGGTTTCAAAAAATGAAAAAACAAACCCCATGTCCAATTTTCTCATTGTTGATTTCACACATTTATTAATTGACAATTTTCAAAGGTGATTCCCACAACTTGATTATTAAAAGAAATTGACTTATAAATTTCAATTTTTTTTCTTGTAATTCATAAAAGTTAAAATAATCAATATCATTAACCAAAAAAGGATGCAACGTCATCCTTAACCCTAATTTAAAAAAATATTATCCTCTAATTTAAAACCTGGATTAATAGGTGTTACTAATCACCTTACACCTTAGATGTTAACATAGACTCATATTATTAAGAACCAGAATCATGTATGTCCTAATGTTTGAGAAGGTTTTCATTTTTTTAACATTTAGATACTTGGGTGGTTTTGATAAGTTCATTTTTCAACCCAATGAGAACTAATGAATCAATTTTCAATCAAGGTATCACCATTTGTGAAACTCATCAATTTTCAAGGTGAGAACTATCCTATAAACCTAACCAATTTTCACCTCATTTTTTAGAACCACCCAACACCAAAGGTTCCTAGCTACCAATGTTGATAGTAGATACTAAGCACATGCTTAATACCAAACCAACACTAATCCTTAGTCCTTACCCTACATGTATTTTAAGAATATGTTTTAATTGTGTGCATAAAGGTCAAAATAATTGCCTCCAAGATTTCACAACTGATTCCTAAATAGCAAAAGGGCTTGGGGTTAATCAAAAATCACATTGGGAGTTACATCCCATTAATAATCAATGAAGATCCTCATTTGATCTAATCTTCAAACGCCTTTATTTCACTATGCTCGCAATGGATATTCTTCACCAATCTTGTCCCCCAATAGCCTTTTTGGTTCAATATTTTCCCAATGGGAATGCAATGAACCAAGAAGGCTTTAATTAATAATATATATTTTCCTTTTTACACATTTTGCTAATGGGCGGACTATGGGTGTAAAAGGGTACAACATTTGGCATTTTTGGCCATGGTGTGTAACCTTAAAAATGGGTATTTTAATTCTGGTGCAACACCACCAACACTTGTATTGCAAAATCCATCCCCCAAAACATTATAAGGCATGGGATGTTCAAAGTAATCACTTTCATCCACCATCTTTTGTCCAAATTAACTTTCCAATCTGATTAAAGATTTTTATTTCATATTTGGTAGATAACTAGATTTGACTAAATTTTTCTAAGGTTGATCACCATTTTTTATAAATAAAAAAATTATTAATATATGAATATCATGTTTCATATTAGTTATTTCCTTAAAAATAATTATTATTATAATAACCTAGCAGTGTGGCACCAATAATTATGAGAAAAAATTCAAAAATTCAAAAAAATTGGTAAGGTGTAATTAACAAGCAAAAATTAAATTTTAATAAATTTTTAATGATTATGTCAAAATCTTATGGGTAAAATCATAATCAAAGGAGCCACCCAAATGAGTCGACACTCCTTAAAATTACAATTTTGTATGTTTGAAAAATCACAAGGAAAACATAATAATTTGGATTGTCATAATAATTTTAAGATTATTTTCCATTAATCGCAAAGTTTACATGCTCAAAGCTTGACACAAATAAAAAATGTTAACACTCAAACCTTGAGAATGGATAATCTTTTTGTTTTCAAACATTTTTTTTTCTACCAAATGTGCACCATTCCTTTTCAAAATTGGAACAAATTTTAACATTGATGTTTAGAAGGGCAAAAGGACTTGAACCAATGAATTATTTTTTTATAACCCATTTAAACACATTTGATTCAAAAGTGTTTTTGACCTTCAAAATTATGGATTTTGAAAATGTCACTTTAACAAAACTTGTTCATACATATGTGATAAAAGGCATGAATGCAAAATCTACATGATATAAATCAATTTGTAGTCAAAATTTATTTATATCTAAAATGTAATGTTAAATCAAATATCTGAAATACAATATCTTAAGTTATAAACCAATGCAAAAATGAGATGTGTCATGTGCAGTCTTTGGAAAAGGAATTTTACTTTGGTGCCCTTGGCTCCTTTGATCGTGATTTCACCCTTATGAGAAAATACATTACATTTTTAGCATTAAAATGCCAAACATGTTAAGCCACTTCAATAACATGGATTGGATTATGGTGTTTCATTGGTGCTTCATCACCCATATTTTATTGGGCTACTATTGAACTAGTACTTTCCATGATTAGTCATGAAGATGAGTGTTAGGGGATAGGTAAATATATTAAAACTAGATAGGTAGTTAATTTTCAATATTGATTTAGATTGGAACATTGTGTAAAAAAATTTAATTTTTAATTTTAATTTTTTTTAGATGAGGTTTTGGATGGAAATGGGGCAACATTTCCTCTCCTCCTAGCTTTTATTATGAATGATGTTTTTTTGCAAGTTTGTGTGTTTGGAGGATCACTTACTTTATATGGCAAAATATGTAAAGGTTATGGTGAAGAAAATTAACATGAATTAAGAAATTTAATAACAAAACATTGTTAGTACCTATAGGTAGTGGATATGTCATGACTATTAATAATAGAATTATTAATAGACTTAAGAAAATGTAATGAGAAACATCATTTTGATACTTGTTTTGATATTAATTATAAAATTAAAGTTAATACTTACCATTTGGTGACCATCCTTGGCAATCGAATATTTTGGGGGAATTTTTGGAATCATTTTTGTTGTTTTTTGTTCAAGATCCAAAGATGTGTGTAAGTTCATGTTTTAACTATTTTTTATAAAACATAGAAACCATATTTGCTTGTTGTTTATAAGAATTGCTGAATCAATTTGTGCATTAAAGTTAAGATTTGAATTATAAACAATAATTTCTATGAGGAATTGAATTTGCAACTAGTTGACTAAATTTGTTTAGGAATACATTGTATGAAACATGTTTAAAATGGTAACCAAAAGTCTATAAAGGCAATTGGAACATGCAAAGGACAAAAAAACACAAGTTTAAAAAGTGATGCAAGTGGAAAACAATAAAAGAGAAGTTGCAAGCACCCTTAGAAATGTGCATTGAAATACTCCTATTATACTAAAATAAGAAACAAGATTTGTCAAATATCAAGGATCTTCTAAATCAAGTAATCAATAATGTGAGATGCAATCAATGGGCATCAAATTGTTGCAACACTACCCACATAACGATTCTACAAGGGTAAGAAATAACATGGTAGGAATGTGACAAGAAGGTGAAAAACTTGTTGAAGTTGTGTCTTAGTAATTTGAATTTCCATGACAACAATATGTAATTAGGTGGTTATATACTCAACCGAGATAGACACCACAATCACCAGGAAGGGTACATGATGATTTGGAAGCCCTACCAAAACAAAAAGTAAGGAGGATGAAAGTTCATTTTTGACTAGTTGGTAGTTTGGAATATTTTCAAGGTGAACCACATGTTTAATGGTATTGAATGAATGAAGATGAACTGGATGATGCGAAGATGGTAGCAGGAATGCCAAAAGTGCATGTTCTTAACATTAAAACATATATTGTGGATCCACAGATGTAGACTATGCAAAAGCCCCAAAGTTGGGTTAATGCAAATGATTGTTTGACCAAGACAATTACCACAAGGAGAGTTAAGCCCAATGGTAAGAATGCAAGTTCGTTTCAGTGATCTTGTATTTTTATATTGGATTTTAACGTGATGTTTACAACCATGTTTTCAAAAACATTCCAATTAAGGTCTATTCCAAAATCGATTAAGGCATTTAATTTGAAATGATGTACCTTTTGTAAGAAGGAAGGACAATTTTTATGAACTTGTCCATTCATATAGGATGATTTGCAACATATGGCAACAAACAACCTAATGGAACAATTTACCAATCAGGTAGTCATGCATGATGAACCACTAATAACAAAAGTATCAAAACTAAAACATGTTAACAAGGTGGTTGTGGAACAAAATTTTCAACCTGAGAAAGTTGTTTACCTAAACTATGTTGCACCTTGGTAGGTGGTAGACCAACCATTTGTCCATAGGAACCGGTGAATTTGAAACATGTATTTTCACAATTTGATGCATAAACAACCTAACCAATACTTGTTAAATCTTTGTACATTGTATGGAATATTCAAACCAACAAAATACAAAGGCTAGGAATTGGATCAAGTTCATAACATTTCTAACAATTTCATAACCACTTTCAAAATTGAACTTAGAAAGGTTCATATGTGTGTTTTTTTATTTATTTATAGTAAAGATGATGATATAAAACAAAAGGAACATAAATCAATAAATATAATTTAAAAAAATAAATTGGATTAAATGTTCAACATTTTTCTGTCCAGTCTTTTCATCTAGGATATCACCTTGTAATACCTCCTTTTAACATTAAAAAAATTGTCAATCTCATCTAACATTTTTTTCTCTTTGGATTTTAATTTCTTTAAACAGGACACAAAAGTAAGCATGTGCAACCTCTTATCCATTTCTTTGTTTCAATAGATTTTTATGGTTCAATTGGATTTTTTAAAACATTTCTTGATGAAAATTGACACTATGAGAAATTGTGTCCGTGAGAACCACACTACCTTGCAACTAAAACTCAAAAAACAACTCATGTACAATTATTGTGTAATTATCCCCCTAGAAATATGATGTATTAATAAATAAATTGCCACATCAGAAAATTAGTTAATTGTATTGTAGTTGTAAATGAATTGAAAATGGGTCTTATATATAATATTTTATACCCATTGTACATACGTATGTAGTCAACCATGTTTGATTTTTTTAGGAGCTACATTTTAGTTTCATGTAACAATTGTTTTATAATTGTTGGAAATGAACCACTAAAACAACAAATATGTTGCAACTAATGTACAATGTACATAAATGCATTTGTGGCACATGTCCACATTCCCACCACCCATTATGGGATACATTTGCAATTAGTTTTTGACTATGATTTTCATTAATACAATTAGTAAGGCCATTAGTGTGCCACTACTAAAATATTATTGTTCAACTATGTTATGATTATAATACAACTATTTATAACTTAATAAGGATACATATTCATTAGTTATTTATATCTTCATCATATGTGTTTCATTTTGAATCATTTAAAATGTTATGGGAAATTTTACTCAAGCTCTAAAAATCAATTTTGAAGTGCAAAAAAAAGGAGTATTGATAAAATAACAAGAAGAAAAATAAGGTTTCCAATTTACAAAATGCATTTTTTTTTTCTTTGGACCCCTCCTATTTTAAACTTCATAACTTTTTTATTTCTTCTCCATTTAAAATGATTTAAAGTGTTATAGGAACACCATTTGAAGTTTTACAAATCATTTTGGAACTCTAATAACAACAGAGCAACATATAAGGAATTTTTTTTGATGTTTGGGAATTGGCCTTTATAATGTGTGGTGGTTTTTTTTTTTTTGGAATTCTTGAGCCACTCTATTTTGTGGGGCCATAAAATTTTCAATTCTATTACATTTTGATGATTTTTAGTGCAACATATGCACTAATAACAAGGGTTCAAGTTTTGTTTAAACACCAAAAATAATGGAGCCCTCCCCTTGGATTTAGCCAGCCTTCAATGCTTAAATTTTCAATCACTAACTAGTTTACCCTATAATTGCAACTCAATTTGCAACTAAAAAAGAACTAAAAAACTTTAACCCATATGTTTTGTCTTCAAATCCCATGTTACATACTATATAAAAAAGAATTTTTCTTTTATGTTCTCACATTAAAATACATTTGCCATTTTGGGATGAACTCAAAAAAGCTTAACTTAAAGGCAAAACATAAAATAAAAAGATTTCAAAACTATTTTTTATTTCATTTAGTCTTGTGTTTTTTTATCTACTTACCTACCTAGGTAAGTAAGTAGGTAGGTAGGTCCTAAGTAATACATAGGTATGAGGTCGTAAGACCTACCTAGCTAATAAAATAATTAATTATAGTTATTTATTTATTTCAAAATACAATTAATATGCCTTGTGGCACTTTTTGATTATGTCATGTGTGATAATTTTGGACCATCATTGACAATCACAATGGATGGTGGAAATCAATATTTGGAAAAGAAAATAATTTTTATGTCCACAAATCTTCATAGTGCTACGTGTTCGATTTTAATAGATGGATGACAATTAATAACGTCAACATGACATCATGGGTGCAACTATAATGAACTTGCATAGTAGTTGAAAATGAATTGTTTTGACAAAGTTGCAATTGAGTTGCAATGAGTTACATTATATATACACTGAAGTTATAACTTTACACTTCATGCAACTTGTTTGTTAGCACTCACGACATATAAATATAACGAGTTATAAGTCCAGTTGCAAAACACCTTTTTTTTCATAGGAATCTTTCACCCAAATATTTAAAACCTCATTTCCTCTTGTAAAGTATTTTTCTTTTTAAAAACAATCCCACTAAATAGATCCCAACCCCAAAACATTCAAATCCTTAAATTATAGTAACACCTTACAATTTTTCAACTTCAACATTCAACATTTTTTGTAAGTTTCCACTAGCATAATGCATGACCTAGCAAACATTGGAACCTAGATTATGTCATCATGTCCAATCCTCCTTTTATTCAAAAAAGGACACATAAAAAAATAAAAATCTATTTCCACTTTTGCCTTATTTTATTAAACTACCAATCATTGCATAACAAAAGTTTTTTTAATCATTTGTTCAAAAAAGAAATGACGCACATCACACTATCAAGGTAGAAATAATAAAAACATGCACAAAAATATTTAATTATTCAGTGATCTTGCTTCACCATGCCTTCATCATTATATATATATATATATACTTGCATTCCACCTCCTTCTCGTATTTGACAATCTCTATAAAAGCATTCCTAGCAATGAAATTCACAATCCTTTTTATTTTAGTCAAGAAAAGAAAACTAGAATAGGAAGCCTTGTGAATTTCCCCTCCTTTAGTTGTGGTTGTTGAAACATGCTCCACACACACCATTTGTCCTTTATGTAATCCTTCCTCATTAATCAAAATCATCTCAAAATTGCATTCATTTTACTATATCCTAGCATCATCCTTGAAAAGCACCACAAGCCACCAAAATAAATAACTAATCAAGAAAACCTTATAGTTATAAACGCACATCACTCTCAACCCGTTGGTTTTTTATGTCATTGCTCAACATGTACAAAAAAATTCAACAAGTTAACATCCCAAATTGGAAGAGATAGAAAACCCTAACCCTAAATTGTCCATTTTCTAGTACTAAACTAATTTTTTTGTTATACCATGTTGAACTGACCAAAAAATTAGGAATATACCATATTTTTCACCATGTGACCATGTCAAATATACAATAAGTCCATTTCTAACAAGCAAAAATGTAAGACAACTAAAACTGGGTAGGGTAAGTAGGCTGGTGTCCAAACACTTAAGGTAGGGTTTGCTTGCCATTTCTATAGCAAGGCCCATTGTTTATGACGTCCAAAAAGTAGATGGAGCCCTCCTCTTGGTGCATTTGTCGCACTAAAATCGACAAAAATGGATTATAGGTGAGAAAATTATGACCCCCAAAATAAGGAGGATCATTTTTCAAAAGAATTTCGATTAAATAACTCATAGCTTATTTCCGGACCCCTCAAAAAGTCCTTAAATATTACTTTGTTGCCTTTAAAATTACAAGATGATTTGTAGAGCTTAAGATGACTATTTCAGAGCAGTTTAAATCGCTCAATTTGAACAAAAAATGAGAAAGTTATGCACTGATGAAATAGGAGGGGTCAAAATGAAAAAAAAACGTACAAGTTTAAGTTATGTCAGCCACCGATTCTACATCTGTCTTGTTTGATCTTGTTCCAGAGTTTGGTCCACACTCAGCTATATCTCCTTGCAAAGCTTTACTCTGGTAGTGCCTTGGCCATACTGCTACATAAAAACCATGTTCTAGGTGGGAAACACACCTCCTAGCTAGAAAGGCCACCAGACACACACGAAGAAGCTAAGAATATCATAATTGCTTTCTGGACAAGTGGCTTTCCAGAAAGTATATTCACAATACATTTTAAATGTGTGTCTAACAGATTCAATGCACTTAATCACATGTTGAGCTTGGTAGACTTGTTTTGCAAATATGCCTTATTAAGAAAGCTAATCTTGTTAGACTTGTTATGCACATAAATCTTGTTGACCCGACAAGTCAAGCTTGCTAACCGTGTTAATTGCACCACAGAGTAATGTCCAGCATTTATACGCAACACCCAACTGTCGGGCAACGAGTGCAAGGTCTCTTGTTTCAACAGCTTTTTTTCTCTCTGCTCTCTCTTTTTTGTGATTGTCTGTTCGTTCACAGCAAATCCACCTGTTTGCTTGACACTGTGAGCGTGCTCCCTTCACCTCGTCCCAAGATTCACCTAGATTTTGGAATTTTACTTCGTCGGTGTGCAGTATTATTATTTCTAGATTTCCAGTCCTGAGAATCCATCATTAAGCCAAGGATGATCTAGAGAGCACACATAGCGTGATACATATTGCTTACAACATCCGAAGAAAACGTCAAGACTCAACTGGTACCTCATTTCAACTCTTTACCTAAGTGACGGTATTTTGTATCTTCTGTTCGCTAACAAAAACTCCCAGGTATGCACCTTTTTCCTACTGAATTTCGGACATCAGGTTCCAAAGGAGTCGCAGTTTGTGATGAAGAAATCGTTCCATGGTATTGTGGTTCTTTGGCTCTGATACTTTAGCCTCTCGAGCTGCAGCTTTTGATGCCCTAGTCTTCGTTCCAGGAGAGGCAGCAACGGATCATGGGGTATTCAGCAGCGAAGAGCTGGCGAAATAACAAATAGCAGGGTATTTACACTAGTTCAGGAATGTGAAGAGTGGGGTAGCGCCGATATTGTCGAGTGTTGTTTGTTTCGCCGCTTGTGAAACCCGTCAGGAGCTGTCGAGGACTTAAAGCATACTTGCATCAACCGCGTCTCGACCAAATTACTGTGAGTATCTTTCCAGACTACGGCACCTCAAGCAGTTGAGATTTGTGCTAGATGAGTAGACTGTGGGAACTCTTAAGAGTTTCTTCATATCACTCCTTGCAGCACTAGGATTTGATTCTCGTACAGACGAATCCTGTAGGTAGTGAGGAGGTCATGACTTATGACCCAGTTAGGAATCACATGTTGTACCACTAGAGCTTGGAGATTTCATGAGCATAAGTAGTAGTAGCTGGGTGAGTTTTGAAACTCAGATAAGTTGCACAGAAGTAGGGTTCTGTTGCAGGCATCGAAGAGCACAGTGCAGAAATTGGTGCAACAGTAGATTATAGATGCCGGTCTGCTTTCTGGATTCCAGCACACCCTGAACATCTCAGAAGCCTTTGAGGATGCCAACTTCAGGAAGGCCTTTGTACGATCCTGTGAATCCACCCTCATTGAAGCATTGGGCTTTCAGTCTGATGAATATCAGTTTCATCCTGCGAATATTGGTCCTTATATCAGGCTGGGCTAAAGATCATAATTGACCTTCCATCAGCTCTGTTTTCTCAGACATCACCCTTTGCATGTGGGCTATGTATGGTGGTAGTTGTGATATCAGTCCAGTAGTTGCAATGTGACAAGGATCATTTCACATCTAGGCTAGTTGCAAGCAATGAATTTCAGAACTGGTTCCCATTTCCACAGTTGTTCAGGAGGTGAGAGCAGGTCATGTCCAGATAGGATCTTCTGATGCCTAATGTATGTGACTCAAGTCTTCAAAATGCTCAGATTTGCTTCTCTTGGGATGGGGGATGTAGGAGGTGAGCCTGAAGGAATTTGAGCCTGCAAAGATTTGTTATCTGCTGGAGACATTGGAACAGTTAGTGGAGGATTTGAAGCTCTGGACAGGGTCTCCAGGATCCTCTTGGGGCTGAGATTATTGCAAGCATATGCCTGAATTGTAAGGTGTCTATGAACCTTTGATGTAATTTCAACCCCTGCGGCTCTTAGACAGTACTGTGCATGTTACATGCAGATTGTATTTGTGTTGTTATGGAACTGATTACAGACTATGTGAGAGAAGCTCATCAGACCCAACTGAATAGGGTTAGACCAGAACCAATCATTGTATTTTGACCAGCCTCCCTGCTGTTACCAAAATGGCAGGTTTCCCACCTGAGTGGGAGCTGGGCAGCAGCACTTAAGAAATATTACAGGGCAGTGTGTTTGTTAATAGGTCATGATTTGCACCTGTGATTGATGTTCTAGGTGTGTATTGATACCTATTTCTAATGTGATATCAGACAAGAGGCTGCTTGCAGAGTGATTAGGATGCTCAATGAAGTGGTTGCTTGGAGTGTCTTGACTTCCATACATGTTTCGAAAGCCTCATGTGTTGTTACAACTTGTGGGTAGAAATTCTGTCATTCTGATCTAACCATCTATACAGGATTCTGCACTTGAAAAAGCAGACTAAAGTGAAATGAAGCTTACACTCACAAGCTTGTTGTATCATGAATGAGAATACTAGTTATGTTTTCGATTAAGAGGGAGCTAGTCATGGCCATTCATGAGAAAGGTGATGGTCTGCTACCTTTTGAGTGGCACTCAGAAGGTTATCACCTCACTCTTTCTTGTTGTTATTGAACTTGTGAGCAACACATTATGGACAACCTTCATGATTGTATGCTCAGGCGTTGGGTTTCAAGTTAAGGGTTACTGTTGAGTTTAATTTTTGAATTTTATTTTTTTGTTCCCCATGAGGCTTGATGTAATATTGGATAACAGGTGCAATTCACAGAAGATTGGTTTGTGTATGATGATGCCATTGCAATGTGGACATCACTTGAGGAGGCCATTCAGACTGAATTTTTTGGCCCAACTTTTGAGAATGTAGGGCCATAGCTATTGATGAAATCATCAAGTACACTAAGTGGCAATTGGATTGCACCACGGGCATGCAGACAAGTATTAGAAGAAACAGAGCAGTCATCGATCCTCATGTATGGCAGTCCTCCAAGCATAGGAAGTCCACAATGTAGCTATTCAGCAGTGAAACAGGTCATATGGATACCCATAAGGGTGTTCAAGAAGGGACCAAAACTCCTAATACGGATGGCTCTCCTGCAGGGTCCAAGAACCAGAAGCAATTGGAGATGGAGGGTCATAGCACCTTCATACAAGAGTGTGCTGTAGAAGATGAGGAGTGGAAATGGTCTCCTGTCTATCTCCTGCTCAGAGATTTTTCTGACCTTGCCGGCCATTTGCCTCGTCCCTGGAAGCACACAGCTGAAGAATGGAGTCAGATTCAGAAGTTCATTCGATGTGAATTCTCTCTGTTTCAACATCATTTTGAACCTAGTAGTATTGTGGTAGCCTTAAAGTTGACATGGAAATTACATTTTTCTGAAAGTATAACAGATGTGGATTTGAATGCATTGTCACAGCGATTGGAGCATGTGAGCCAAGAAAAGGAGTTTGGTAGTAACCTATCACGAGTTGGAAAACTCATGAGTAAGCGGCATAATATGACGTGGGATGATGCACTGGATATGCACCTGTGGCATATCCTGCGGGTGGACATGTGTGAACCATCTGTCTGGACAAGTCAAGAGCAGCAGATACTTGCAAATGATATTGCCTTCTTCAAAGCTCCTTTAGAAACTCCTGGACACCAAGAAGTGATGAAGAGGATATGCAACCACCTTGTTGGCATTGCCGGGCATGCCATGTTGGTGAACGATTGTCATGAATTCTTGAAGGATATGTGGATTGGAGGCCACCCAAAAAATGAACAAGAAATGTTGATTCAAGAATGGAAGGAAATTGTGTTTTACTCTTACCAATATCACTATTACTACTGGATATCTCTACGCTAGGGCTCAAATTATTGATAGGGTGGTTAAGAGTACAAGAACATAAGGTGTCCACTTGATTGATGTTTGATTGCGCCTCTAGATTGGTCTTTGCATTAGGATCTTTTGTGTTGGGAACTTTATGCCTGACATGGAGTTGGTAATTTGACTAGTCCAGGATGAGACTTGGATTATGTCTGTACAACTAAAAGGAGCTTGATGTTCTTTTATGTGCTCAATCTGTCTTTAACACTTGCATAAGTATTGTCTTTGATGTAAGAGTAAGATTTTTAGACCAACCTAGTAAAGATATGATTATTTTTCAATTGATTCTCTGTAGTTGTGTGTAGGTAATT
>Ga0209611_10005340_pt1 | contig 21575 bp, 13 predicted proteins | sample S1TSphgellanicum_3_FD_187693 | JGI IMG/M metagenome (GOLD analysis project Ga0209611, IMG submission 187693) | Host-associated microbial communities from peat moss isolated from Minnesota, USA - S1T2_Fc - Sphagnum magellanicum MG (SPAdes) (version 2) | ecosystem: Host-associated > Plants > Peat...
ATGTAATGGCCCCAAGTTTTGAGACAATGTATGACCGCCCACATTTCCTTCTCATGTGTTGGCCACCTTCGCTCCGTCTCACTCAACTTCTTGCTCTCAAATGCCACCGGTCTTCCTTCTTGCACTAGGACTCCTCCAATTGCAAAGTCGGAGGCATCGGAATGAATTTGAAAGTCTTTGTCAAAGTCGAGCAACTTCAACACCTGTGCCTTCACCAAAATGCCCTTCAAGGTTTCAAAGGCTTCGTCACATGTTCCTTCCCATTCGTAAGTGATGGTGGACTTCTTCAAAAGGTTTGTTAAAGGCGCAACTATCTTCACAAAGTTCTTGATGAACTTGTGATAATAGGAGGCCAATCCCAAAAAGGATCTTAAGGCCGGCACCGACTTGGGTGGTTCCCAATCCACAATTGTCTTGACCTTGTGATCATCCATCTTCAAACCTTCTTGAGTTATCCTATGTCCAACGAAGTCCACTTCCATCACCCCAAATTCGCACTTCTCAAGCTTGGCATACAATTTGTTTTCCCTTAGCCTTTGGAACACCTTACGAAGGTGCTCCGCATGCTCCTCCAAGGAGCTACTATAGATCAAAATGTCGTCTATGTAGACAACCACAAAATCATCAAGCCATTCCCGGAAAATGTCATTCATGAGAGTGCAAAATGTGGCAGGTGCATTGGTGAGCCCAAAAGGCATCACCAAGAATTTGTATGAGCCATACCTTGTGCGGCAAGTGATCTTTTCTTCATCCCCTTTCGCAATCCGAATTTGGTAATACCTCAAACGTAGATCAATCCTACTAAATACCTTGGCTCCCGAAAGACGGTTAAATAGATCATTAATTCGAGGCAAAGGATACCGGTTTTTCACCGTTGCCTTGTTAAGTGCTCTATAATCAACACACATTCTCAACGTCCCATCCTTCTTGTGAACAAAAAGGACAAATGCCCCATATGGTGATTTGCTTAGTTTGATGTAACCTTTCGCGAGGAGTTTTTTGAGTTGAACCTTAAGTTTTTTTAACTCCTCGTGGCTCATTCTATATGGGGCCTTGGCAGGAAGTGCCACTCCCGGTACCACTTCAATTGCATGATCAACTCGTCTCCTCGGGGGCAGGTCTTGGAGTAACTCTTTGGGCATCACATCCAGGAATTCTTCCAAAACTCGTTTTATGCATTTGGCGGAAGTCACCGACTTGGTGGCTTCCTTGGGCTCATACTCATCCAACACCCGCATGACACACAACATGCCGTAACTTCCCACGCATTCTCTTTCCCAGGTTTTTTCTAACATAAAGTGGATGGTTGGCCCACCCACACAAGGCATCTCATGCGCCTTCGCTTCCACGATCCCACTTTTGAAGGGAATCTTAACTAGCCTATTGTGCCCTTCAATGAACACATTGTTTTGGGTGATGAACTCCATTCCCAAAACGCACTCCATTCCACCCAAGGAGGACACCAACAAGTCCACCTTTCCTCTCTAATTTCCTAGTTGGAAAGGCACCTCTTTTGCTTGTGACGTAGTGGGATGGGGAACCCCATCCGCAAAATGCACCTCGATGGGTGCCTTGAGCTCCTCCAAGTGGAGCTCCATCTTTTCTGCGCTTTCACGTGTTATGAAGTTGTGAGAAGCCCCTGTGTCCAAAAAACATAACACATCTCGCTTAGCAATCTTCCCTTTCAAGAAGATAAGTCGATTGCATTCAACTTGGGCTAGGTTGGCATTGAAGGTAATTACCTTAGAGCCTCCCTGCCCTGCTTTGGACTTGGGACAATCTTTGGAGTAATGGCCCACTTCATTGCAGTTGAAGCATGCTCCTTTGGGCTTCCCACTAACATTTCCCTTGGGTTGGCTCCCTTTGAAAGGAGCCCCTTTCTTCACAAAGTTCCCCTTGGGTTTAAACCCCGCGCCTTGGAATTGTTTGGGTTTATCCTTTGTTGGGCTTCCTTGCCCACGGTTCCATTCGTCGTCATGCCTCAACTTCTTGTGAAGGAACTTGTTGTCCTTTTTGAACCCGGATTTTTCACCCCGTCCCACATCCGAGAAGCCCTCCACTTTCGTGATGGCTTCAGATAGTGAGGAAGGCCAATTCTCCTCAAGCTTTCACTTGGCCCAAGTTGGAAGTCCCATCACGAATTGGCACACACGGTCTAACTCATGCATGTGTTAGATCTCAAGCATTAACTCGGAATAAGCCCTCACATATTGCCTCAAGTTTTCATTGGTGGCATTCACAAGGTCACGAAGTTTACACCTTGAGATGTAGTTAGAGTTCCTTGGGACAAATTCGGTCTCAACGTGATCCATGAAGAACTCCCAAGTATAGCCATGGTTTTTCCCTTCCTCTTGTCTCACTATCCTCCACCATGTGGCGGCATAGCCTTTCAAGTAGGACTGGGCAAGCTTCACGGCCAAGTGCCATCCAACCTTGGCGGCATGTAAATAATCTTCCATTTCTACAAGCCATGTGTCCACAACCTTTCGGTCATGGGCACCATCGAAGTTTCCAGGTTTGGCTGGTTGAAACCTCGCATCCTTGGATGCTCCTCCTTTGAGGGCTACAACCAGCTCACTGAAGTCGGGCCTATTCATCTTGAGGAAGACTTCCAATTGTTCCTAGGTGAATAAAACCGAGCTCCATTGCTCTTCTTCACTTTTGGGCTCATCCTGGTCCTCTCGGGTTCTCGGGTCCTCCTCCCTAATTGATTCCGACGGGACTACACGGTCTTCGTTGGGTTCTTCCAACATGGTTTCTTGGGCTTGCTTCCTATTCTTCTTGGGTGCCATTCGAAACTCCCAAGAAGGGACCCAAGTTCAACCGGAGCTCTGATACCAAGTGACGCATTCCCAAGTCCCAAGTTAGCCCCAAGTTGGGACCAACTCCCTCAAGTTGCGGAAATGTGAGGGACTCGGGGCACGCTCCCAACTTCCAGCACTAACGGGGGTGAGAGGGGCGTGTTGGAAGCTCTGGGATTAAACTAGGAAGAAGGACAAGCTACTTAGTTACGCAATCTTGCATCCAAAACTAACCACAAGTTGGTTATAACTCATTCTGCACCCTTTTGGTGTTGGGACAAGCCACGGGCTACCTTGGGACTTGGGAGCGCGTCACTTGGGAGCGGTTACATCTTAAAAGACATTCTTTTAAAGAGCAGTTGCAATTTGAAGTGAATTGCTTCAAGTACTGTTTATGTATGCAAAACTTGATGTTTGTATACCCAAAAAACAAGACAACTTTTGATTTTTATAAATGTAAGTTCATGGACAATTTTGTAAATGAATTTGCAAATTCATATGCTATGTATGAATGGATTATACCATCAAAAATTTGAATTTTGATTTTGACTACCTATTTGGGTAAACATTATGGTTTGCAATTCTTAGGTTTTGTATGAATCGCTTTTGTGATCATGCATTTATTATGAAATAAAGTGAGTTGTAAATTTGTAGTTCTGTGGGTCCACACAAATGGTAATGTGACCACTTGGTTGAACTATTGAAACCTTAATTGAGATTCCAAATTCAATTTTTTTCTTAAGGTATCTTTCATTTGAATTGGGTGCATGCATTTTGAGGTTTTAAGGTTGTAAGTTGAATCATTTATAGTCTATTACTCTGTGGGTCCACACAAATGGTGATGTGACCACTTGGTTGAGCTATTGAAACCCTATTTCCAAATTCAAGAATTTTCTTAAGGTATTTTTCATTTGAATTGGGTGCATGCATTTTGAGGTTTTAAGGTTATCAATTGAGCCATTTATAGGTCTACAATTTTGTGGGTCCACACAAATGGTAATGTGATCATTTGGTTAAACTACTAAAACCCTAATTAAGTTCCCAAATTGAAGAATCGTGTTAAGGTATTCTTCATTTGAATTGGGGGCATGCATTTTGAAGTTTTGAGGTTGTCATTTGAGTCACTTATAGGTCTATAGCTTTGTGTGTCCACAGAAATGATTAATTGAACATTGGGTTGAATTATTAAAACCCTAATAGAACTTCCAAATTGAATTTTTTTTGCTAAAGTATCCTTGATTTGAATTGGGGGCATTCATTTTGAGGTTCTGAGGTTGTCAATTGAGCCACTTATAGGTCTGAAATTCTGTGGGTCAACACAAATGGTAATGTGACCATTTGGTTGAATTATTAAAACCCTAATTGAACTCCCAAATTGAAAAATCTTGTTAATGTATCCTTCATTTAAATTGGGTGCATGCATTTTAAAGTTTTAAATTTGTCAATTGAGCCATTTATAGGTCTGCACCTATGTGTGTCCATAGAAATGACCAATTGATCATTGGGTTGAACTACTAAAACTTAATTGAGCCAAAGTCAAGTCTATAACTTGGGGTTTTCATTTGTGAACATGTGAAGACTTGTTTCAACTACCGATGTCTTCATTGAGCAAGAGTGAGGTTTGCAACTCATTGGAATTTCAATTCTAGTCATTTGTTCTCACATTTGAGCTACTATTACCTAGGGTAATTTTTGTACAATCTACATTGGGTCATTGAACTTTTGCTTGGGTTTATGGGTGTTGGAATTACACCTAGTAGGATTGTGGGGGTTCATTAAGGCTTGTATGTGGCCATTGAACTTCTATTAGGGTTTGCAAGTCATGGAAATGTTCTTATAGGTTTGCAATGCAATGAGTAGGAAGTTTGATAATGGGAATGTGTCTATCTATATGGCAAATATGGTAGCATTCAATGAAAAGTTTGATGTGACCTAGGAAAGCTTGGAACTTTCCCAAGGCCAAGATGCTCAAAAGTTGAAGGGGAAAGGACCAAGGAAGGAAAAAGTGCAAAGAGCCATTGTGGAATCTTTGCACTTGAGTACTATGACCACTAACTATAACACCCACTTTGTAGCTTATTCCAATGTGAAGCAGGTCGCACAATTGATTCCAACGGTTGTTTGGAAGGCAATTTATAATGATTATGTGATTACTTACCCAAACTCACCATTTCATGAGGACCCCTGGAAGGACCAATTGTAGGATGCCTTAAAGGATCTTAAGACCAACAATTGTAATGAAGAAGGGATTAAGAAGGCAGTCTTACAATTTGATGAGGTTTTGACACAACTCAAAGCAATGGACGGTCATGCCACAAGGAACATGTTCAAACAGAAACAAGATTTTATTGATGGGAGACTAGGTATAGTAATAGTAAGTCCTAGTTCTCTTAATTCCACTAAGGCAAATTGTCCTAGCCCAGCCCTTAGGTTAGCTACTCCACCTAGCTCTAACATAGGGCTTCTTAAGAGGCTAATGACTAAATAAGAGATGTTGCAATTCGAATCCAGGAATCTTACAACCATGGCATCTTGCTTCCAAATGAGCTCGAAGATCTGTGATGCATTATTGGCTGCAAATATGGACATCAACCATTATAAAAACAAGGTGAAGATCTCAAACTTGAAAGCAACCCAAGAGCTAAGAGTAATTTTAAAGGAGGAATTTAAAGCACATCTTAGAACTTGCCTACACATGTAGCTAGAAATCCCCAACCCATTTGTGGTCTTTAGGATCAAGAAGATGGTCACCAATAACTTCATATGTGAGGTTCATTTACCTCCTCCTATGCAGGAAGTTAGTGAGTAGGGTTCCAAATTTGAAGAGATGTGAATATCTTGGTTTTGTGTTATCAAACTTCTTCATGAGCCTTTTCCATATTCTTTTCAGCCCTCCGATACCCCATTCCACCTACACCCTATAACCAACGTGCATCTTGTTTATGCATGCATTGCATCCATGTTTACATTGGGAATTATCTCCCTTCTCCCAATCCTCTGCGTTATGAACATTTCTTTTCCCATATACCCGAGATCCCCTAGTAGGAACACAAAATACTCATCATCATGAGTGAAATATTGCCACCATTTTCAGTAGATGCTAAAGTGCTGAAGAATGTTCACATCATGGCAAGATCTTAAATAGCCAAAATCTATGTAGATAAACAAGCCTTTGTAGTCAAGAATAATTGTGCTATTCATAACATAGAGTTTTTTGCAACCATCAAATCAAGTTTAATGACCTAAATCCCACCAAGGTTTCCAGATCTCAACTAGGGTCCCATTAATGAACATGATGCATCTTGGCAACTCCTACAAATAGGACCCTAGTGTAGTTCTTTCCTAGGTTGTAGGCCAACGAATCTCATCCACAAGTGCAAACTTAGTGCAAGATGAGATGAAGAAAACATCATCACACATCAAGCTTTTGGCTGAGTTCCACATGAAGGAATCATATTTGGTGACATTGTCATGTTTGAGGAAAAAACAAAGTTTAGAAGCTGTTGCTCAAGGTTTAGCTTTGGCGATCTCCCATTAATAATAGGGATCCCACTTATAGACCATGCATGGGAGATGATTGTAAGCACCACAATGGATGCCAAGTCGTCAAACTTTATGACAGTGAAATTATTCAAGTTTTTGAATAATGTTGGGGTGGATTATAATGTGGCTAGCACATCTCAAACACCATAGAATGCCCAACCCCCTCTTCCATTTCTATTGCAATGAACAAGTCTCCAAAAGTACAAGCAATAAACCCCGCATGAAAAAACATTGTAGCCTCTCGATCCATGTCATACAAGACCTCATCATCACTTGAAGAAAAGCTTGAGTTTTGAAGAAGAACTAGAGCTTGAAGAAGAAGCCATTGTTTTAAAAAAAAGAGCAAAAGAAACAAGAAAAGAAAATTGCAAGAAGAAAGCTCAAATGAAAAAGAAAAGAACTTGAGAAAATGGAAACCCTAAAAATGAGAAGAATAAGAAGAAAAACTAGATGAAGAAAAAACCAGAGAACAAGTTGAAGATGGGAGAAAATTTTGACCCCACATAAACCCTACTAAACCCCTCAAACATAAAAAACAACAAATTTTTTGGGGCAACCCATGTTCCTTCCAAAAATTCATTTGATCCCCACTTTTTGGAAACTGGTCCTTAGTTTGGCAAACTTTACGGACAACCCGAACCTAAAGATGAAAATGAAAATTGAGGTCCAAACTAGGGGTGAACTAGGGATGATTTTATGGATATCTTTAATATGGTGCTTCTAGCAAGGTAAATTATCTACATCAAAAAGTCTATTATATTATTATTACAATTTCGTGTTTCCTACCAAGTACCTATGTATTAAAAGTTCATTACCTATCAAACTATGTTGTCCAAAAACCAATTATCTTTGGTAATCGGTGTCCAAGGGCCCACTATTGCCAATAAGGGGACACTTAGTAGTGTTGTTGTTGCAAATGTGGCTCTACAACTACTAGATGCCCATTGTAGGGGGTGGTTGATTCCAGACAACGGTTATTTATACCTAAAGCCCTTAGGGTGCTCGAGGTTGAGACATGAGGGCTAGGAAATTTAGAATTATAATGTGTCAATGAAATGTTTTACCCTTTGTAAAAACCTAGTTAAATAAGTTTAAAATAGTAAGATCCAACTTTCAAAGGGCCTTATGGGCCTTATAACCCCCCACCCAATAGGAGTTTTCTTAGGACTATAATGCTCCCCACATGCAATGTTCAAGATTCATCAAAAGTAAAATTATGCCCCATAATTTTCCCTAAATAACAAAAGGAAAACAAGAAAATGTTTTAGTTTCCATCACAATTGTGATTTGCTTTTTTGAAGTGTTGAGGTTAATTCGACCTTTATTTTGGGAATGTCATCACCATTGGTTTTATTTTAAGTTTAAAAAATGATGTATTTATGTTTATTTGTAGGGTCCAAATTCTTTTAAGTGTACCAAAATCTTGTCACTTTGTCACCCTTTTCTATATGTTTTACCTAATCCTTTTTTACCATGTAAAATGCATTTATGGATGATTATGATAGAATTTAGAATTGTAATGGTTTAAAATATAGTCCTTCTGAATTTTTTGACAACTTTTGATTCATTATTTTTTATGGGGATCAAAATATATGGTCAACAAATATTGCATTAGGGACTAGGCCCTTTTTGTCCAATGTGGTACACCTTAAAGGATTTTCACCCTATAATAATTTCTATGATGTCAATGTCATGATTTTTAATTATCAGCTTACATGAACATAATTCAAAAAGTCTATCAACTTTGGTGAATATATCAAGATGTTGGGGATTTTGGGCTATGTTGTAATTTTTAATATTTACCCAACATTTGAATTTTATATCTTATTTGTTTATTGTTTTGGTTAATTCAAAAGCTTTTAATAATCATCAAATTTTGGGGGGGAAATAGATGGTTTTTAATGTGGTTATTTGATTTTTCTTAATTTTATGAAATTTGTGGGTATATTTTTTTAGGATTACTTGTACTTGATTTTATTTTGAGAATCATGTTAATCAACCTTGGAAATCATGGATCAAATAATCATCCAAAAAATCAAAATCAAAGAACTACTAGTCTTGGTCATTTCAAAATCCTTCATTTGAACTAGTAGTTTCCATGAAAAAATCAACAATGAACTAACAATTTTATGGTTGGGGATACAATTCTTTTCAAAAATTTGAAAATTATGGTTTTAAATCAATATCATATCTTAAATTTTTTGAAAAGATGGTTAGGAGTCATAAAAACCACCTTGATAATCTATTAATATTGGTTTGTTTTGATTTTTGATGTTGTATGGATTTATAAATTTATTTTGGAAACACTATCACCAAAAAGAGGGGACTCACCTAAGTGTGCCTATGTTTTAACATCAAAGTAAAATTTCAGCATTAAGTATTCAATAAATCAACACTACAAGATGAAAACACACATATGACCAAACCTAAATACAATAACAACATTTGAATAAAACCTTCTATAAACCTTCGATGGATCAACTCACTCTGGATCTCCTTTTTATGTGGATTATTGTGACCTACTAGTTGTGGGTAATCCAACAAAGAAAACCCATGTAAAGCCAATATCCAAACCTTGTAGAATCTAAATATTATAGACAAACCAATTTTGCTATTGCTACTTTCAACTCCTTCAGTAATTTCCCATTGCAATTGAATCTACTCATGCGTCCCAGACACATAGGTGTTAGATTCTCCACAAATCCCAACAAAAGTCCCAAATACATTAGACTAGAGCAATATGCCTCACAACAAGCCAACCCACTAACCCCCTTGAGCCTTTCATTATCTTCATCTTAGGTTTCTATTGACTCACTAATATATAATGTTCTACCCTTGAACGTTAGCACAATGGAGTTTATGAAACTAAAAGGTAAAACATCCACATAATTGAGTTGGAACATTTTTCCCAAAACTCACAATAGTAAAACCAAAAACATAAAATCAAAGAAAATAAGTATGAATCCAAAAGTGTTTAGCTTCTTCCGCCTTTTGGTATTTATCCATGTCCACCACCAAGCGCATTGTCAATATTTTTGCCTCATCCTCATTTTCACAATAAAAAAGAATCCTGAAAACAGAGCTCCATGACCACTTCTTGATCTGGGCGTTGGTATTCCATGAAGAACACAAACCAAAACTCATAAGCTACAAACAATAAAAACACAAGAAAAAAATAACAAAACATAAATAAGTAGAAAGCATCGCCTTTAACATCCATGATACCAATTGTCTCCTCTTTTGGCACTTTTTGCTAATCACATTTGATGAAGTAAATCATCCATTAGTTTAGGGTTTTGTCAAATCAGGGTTGAATCACACAAATTGACATAGGTCCAAGTCACAACACGGTAACAAACACAATTGACAAGTTATTGACCATACCCCAAGTCAAATCTAGTAGTAGAAAACATGAATGACTTTCATTTACTCAATGAAATGGGTTTGAATTTGGGACACTTGTGGTACCAAATAGGAACCAAACCACATAACAACTTAAACCATCACCTTTTAGAGACACATTGCAATGATTTTGGTCAAGATGAAAAGGTTCAAGAAGTTTGGGGCATCCTTGGAAATCTTTTAATCCTTAAAGTGTTATTTTCATTTCAATGAGGATTCATGAATTTGATTCAAATACATTGAATGGAATTTCAATTGAATTGAATTGAAAATAAAATAGATGCAAAATGGTACAAAAGGTATTGAAAATTTACTTGTGAGTATGATGTTCAAAACATAAACCCTCTAAATAGACATAGATATGAAAAAAGACCTTTCCATGCCTCTTTACTTAGGAACTGGCTAAACAATTTTTAGTTTAGAATTGTTCAAAGGATAATTTTTTGGAATTGTTTAAATGGTGACCTATGGAACTTAAAGTTGTCCTATTTAAACTAATTTTAATGAAGCATCATCATTGGAATTTGTAGACAAAGTTGTAGCACATTATCATGTTTGTAATTATTATCCTTGTGTACTAATTTGTATTTTTCTATTTTTATTTTTAACTTGGATTCTTTAATATTTTGTATTTCATCTCTTGTGGATTGTACAATTGGTCATGTCTCCAAGTGATGAATCTTTTTTTCTTGTTATTCTTGTTATAGTTGGCATGATCTTTGGTCAACTTAATATTTGTATCAACCAATTGAAGATGTGCTTTGAAGAATTTAAGGATACCATTATGTGTGACACACCCCCTCCACTACTAGGATCGCTCATGTCATCACAATGGATTCACCACCATGTTGGCCAATTTATCTCCTAATGGCTCCATTAATGTTATTGTTACATCAAACAATGCAAATCATCACATGGAAGAAAACTTAGATTTGAAAACCATGTTTGGTAATTTATCTCCCAAATTTTCCATCAATGTTGTTGCATCAAGCAATACACATCACCACATGGAAGAAGAAGAAGAAGAAGAAGATTTGAAAATCATATACATTAGTTTTTTTCCTTGTAGCTTAGATCCATCAATGTTGTTGTTATGTCAAGCAATGTAAATCATCACATGGACTTGAAAAAGATTTGAAAACTACATTTGTTTTGTTAGTTTCTCAAAGGGTTGCTCCATTATCATTACGCTCCATCAAGCAATGCAAATATGGAAAACTAAGATATGAAAACGATGCTTGACAATTCTCGAAAAGATCCTAAGCAAGAATTGTTGAAAGTTGCCATTTTCTTGAGCACCCAAGTTATGGAATGCAATTCGCAAAGTGTTAGAAAAGCCTCCCCAAAACTAATTGGTTTTCATCCTTGTCAGTATTGAAGTTCATCCATCAACTCCCTTTGCTAATGTTACTACAAATTGAAAGTTTCATTTTTGGGGAACTTCATGGAACATTTCTTATTGTAAGTTGTTGTTGGTTTGAATGTACCAATTTTTTTTTTGCAATTTCATGAAATAAATTTCCTATTTTACTTGTTGTTGGTTTGAACTTGTCATTTGGAACAAACTACAAGTACAATATGTTTGTTAAACCTTGCCCTTATAGGATAAGGATTCTCACATCAATTTTTGTGGTCTATTATGTGCCTTAAGTTATTTGATTTCATACTAGATGAACTAGATTTTCTGATGGTAGCATTTAGACATGAACAATGGGTTCTAGGAAAATTATGTGGCAATTTTAGGGTTTTGTTAGTTTGAGGTTAGGTTTTGAAAAACCATTTGGGAGGCAACATGTTTATGTTATTATCATAGTTGTGTTTTCATTGCTCATAGTGGTGATAGTTGAATCTTTGTGTATCTATCACTACTCACATTTTTGCTAGATGTGTCTTTGAGTTTGTGTCTTTGTTAGTTAAAAAATGTGTCTTGGTTAGTGGCATTGGTGGTTGAACAACATGATCAATTTGTGTTTTTAGTGGTTAGAAAATGTGTGTTTGTTCATGGCACTCTTGGCATTGGTGGTTTGCGATGCAATCATATTATTCCTTGTTGTTGAATAATCTAGTGAGTTTCTATATGCACCATTTTATTTTATTTTATTTTTATTTTAATGTTTGGGTCTAATGAATTTTTAGATATGTCATCATCACAACAAATTTAAGGTTTTGGTGTTCTTCTATATTAGTTTGTTGTGGGGTTTAGGGTTTGTTAACTATGTGTGTTTGTGTATTTGTGGTTTGCAAAGTTTGCAACTAAAATATGTGATGCAATTGCACAATATATTAACATGTCACATATGTATTAAAAGCTTACAATGGTGCTTATTGTATCTTGGCATTTTTATCTTTGCTTCTTAGGTTGGTAATACCCAAGTCTAGGTTAGTGGCTTGGTGGATTTATGGATATGTGATCGTTCTTGCTTCAATGCTACATTGGCATTGTAACAATTAACAAAGGTAAGTGATGCAGCTACACAATTTTTTGATGTGTCTACGTCTTGGTTGTTTATGTTGGTAGTAGTTATGTCGTTGTATCTATTGTAGCTACTTCAAGGTTGTGTATGTTCTCCATCCACCATTGGGAATGCCTAAGATTGGTATGTCCATATTGGTTAGTAGGGTGAGGCTAAGGTTTGTTTCCAATTTTGTGATGTAGTTCAAGTGGAACCTTGACCATAAGATGATTTAGATACTAGATATGAAAAGGAAAAAAGTAGAATCCTTGTATATTTTTGTTTATTGGAACTTATGATAAAATTTTTGCAAATTGAAATTTTTTCTTGAAATTTGGTGAATAAATTTCGTCCTTTTTTAATATGAAAAATCCTTTGTGTAATTTGAATTCATATTTTTTCAAGTGGAAATTTGGCAAAAAAAATTTCTTTGCTTCCCTTTCAATTCTATGTAGGGTGCATAAGATTTGAATGTATTGGAACTTATGATAAAAATCTTGTAATATATATAATGACATGTGATTTTTATCAAGTTCCTCCAATTTGAGATTCATGGATCTTCAAATCTAAAATTGATGGATTTAATGTTTTTGTGTAAAAATGTAAATTGTTATGAATTAAAACAAGTTATGCGACAAAATGATCTTGAATTCATCAGTATTTTGGATAAATTTTCAACAACACTACAAACTTCTAAAGATATTGAATTTTTAAATAAGATTTGTTTCAAAATACCACCAATAGACAATACTTTACCATACTTGTTTTACACAAATGTTAAAACAATTCAACATAATAAAAATATATTTGAAAAAAAAATGGTCAAACATTCACATTTTTAACACAATGCATTCCTTCTAACACATGTTCTTCTCATTTTAGATTATTAATGATACCAAACCAAATAGTTGGATTGCATTTTGAATTATTACTGAAAAAATATATGTTACTAAAATTATGTGTAAGAAATTATGTGACATCAAATGGCCTCGTAAATGGTGGCAGACATGGGATTTTTGAAGATTATACATAAGTGTTTTCAAAATCATTCATATGGATAAACTTTCAAATTGGAAATAAAACAATAACAAAAAAATTAGATATATAAAAATAATTCCCTAAATTAAATAAAAATTGGACACCTATACAATGAAAAAATGTTGAAATAGGTGGCAATCCTCATCATATTATTACAAGAATTCAATTCCTTATTCAATTAGCTGTGGTGCATACATCAAACATAAATGTTAACTCTTGAACTTTTAGTATTCGATCCATCTAGTGTAATAAAACATGGTTTCACATACACAACATTATCTCGTATTTGTTCAAAATAATATTTATAATTACTTTGCCCATTGTCAAGTAATGTTTTTTATATAGATCCTATTGTTGAAGAAAAAATGTCTCATGTAAAAACAACACAATACAAATTAAACATTTTTCATTTAAAATAATATATATAAAAAGATTGTTCTTATACAATGTTTAAATAGTTATTCACTACATTTGCATTTTTGACATATTCTTATGGACCCAAACTTATCTACATCACATATTTTTTGTTGAAGCAAATATACAAAATACTTCTATGTATAAAAATTCACAATGCAATATCCAACAAATTTAATGTTCTATCTTGTTATAATGAAAATGGCATAATGATACTTTATGATGAAACAATTTGTTTGTCAAATACAACTTTAACAACAAATTTGTGTGTAGAATTTATTATTGCAACGAGAAGTTGTGCATATAATTGCAAATTTACAAACCACCCAAAATGCAAATATCTTATTTCACCTCTATTTTGGAAACTATATTAGAAAAAATACCAATCAATTGTCTAACTGTAATAACTAAAGATTTTAATATAGACATGTTACCAAAAACATCCCAATGAACTATATAACAAAATTTCATGAACACATATAATTTTAAAATTGTTATGTTCGAAGCAACCACTATTTATAATACACAATTAGATCATATATGGATTAATGCTTTAACACAACAATGTTACTTTGGATCAACATAAAATTATTGGACACACCACATCCCTATATATTTCACATTTAAATTACCAAACTATGTTACAAAATTCAATATTTCAAATAATATAATATAAATTTCCCAATCCAAACAATCATATAAACATTCATTTGTTCATGAAATATATCATTCATCATGTCTATAAATTGTATGTATATATCTATATTTGAATATATTACATTTGTAATCTAACACATTGAATTAAATATAATATAGTATTTAAATAAAAACCATGTTATGTCTAGTTATTTATGTATACTTATGTTTATATATTTACACAATTAATGCATTTATAAACTATATGGATACCTATAATGCATCCATCCATGTCCATCTTTCTTTGTGTATATATAACCACATATGTATACATAATCTTTAGCTATCTTTCACAATGTTTGGGAGCTTGCCCAAACCTTTTATTTTTCTCCAAACATCAAAAACACTTGTGACCTAATGCCATGCCATACCTAGAGCTCAAAATTTTACAAATTTTATAATAAGTAAAATAACTACATATTGATGGATGAGCTTTATTTGTTATGAATGAAAAATGAATGCTCATGTATGGACCTTCTTTTTTTTTTTCTTCTTTTTTTCTTTTCCTTTTTCCTTTTAACAACTAATGTCCCCAATGCTCCACAAAACAAAGAGGTTAGTTGTTCACAAGTTGGGAGTTCATTTCTCAACAATTTTGGCCAATATCAATAACAATTTCCTTTTTTTTGGCTAGACCAAGTTTGCAAATTATTTTGTGTGCAACATTAGTTGTGGGTAAGCTATATGTTATAGCCTATACGGCAATTGAAGTTTTTTTTTTTTTTTCAATTTTGTGATATCTAAATTTTTTGAAAGTTAGGAAAAATAGTCAAATTTACAATTTACCAGGGCAATTTTTTAGGGGGCAATTGTGTGAGGTAGGTGGCAAGGTGGGGGGGTGTCAATCACTTACAAAAGTGCCTAGCCAAATTTGGCTACAGGTCAAAGCCCTCGGTCTAAATTGGCTAGGAATCCCCCTATGTTTTGGCGACAAGCTAGAAGCCAAATGTCTAAATATGGCGATTTCATAAAAATCATGATCTTTCCAAACCAAAATTCCTGTGCAACAGCCCCCCTTTTTCAATTCCGCCAAGCCACGAGAGATTTCGCCACAAAAAAAAGAACACTTTAAAAAATAAAATGCATTTGTTCAAAATTGTCCCAAATTTTTTTTAGCAAAAAAAAAAAAAAAAGAAGAAAAAAGAACCCCACAATTTACAGAAAAAAGGTCACTGAAAGGCAATGTAAAACTTTGGGGCTGAAATTAATAATTTAATTTAATTGACTGGCAAGCACAAACAGTTGCTGATTTTTGGGGTCCATGATTGCTCTGTCCCAATGTATGGCTGGTCTCAGAACAAAGCAGAAATTTTGGGGATGTGCACCTTTCTTTGTACAAAGCTTGCCTTAGAAGTTAGTACCTAGTTTAGTAGGTACCCTACTTTTATTTCTTTAAAAACATTAAATGAGGCTTATTTATTTAATTATTTAATTATTTAATTATAATTATAATTTAATAATGAGGCATTACGCGCCGGTGTTTTTTTTAGTGGCGAAATTTCCCTAAAAAGCGAAATTAAAATTAAATTTTTTGGAAGAGAAGCGATTTCGGAGGTTTTCGGGTGCCAGAAGTGAGAAAACTGAAAGTAAAAATCGCCATATTCATATATTTAGTTTTCTTTGTATAGCCAAACATGTTGAATGATGATTAAAGATTTGTACTTATTTGGGTTTATAGCCAGAAAAAATGGAAATAGTAACTTTCTTTTTTTACCTCATAAAAATGGAGTCTAATGTGTGCTCCGGATAAATTCGGTGCAGTAACTTTTAAGAAGCAATGGCAAGAAAACCTTTACTCCGCCGGGGTGCCTTAACCCGACCCGATGAATCAGGGGTCTTCTCTCTCCCTTGACATGGCTTGTTGGAGAGCTTGCGATGTTCGCACTGCGCAGCGACTGCGTGCGATGCTCCTCGCGTTCTTTTCCTGCCACTACCGCCGCTCTCTTGAGTTGACATCGCTTTCCTTCTTCTGCGGTTTTGTACTACTTCTTGGCCGGGGTTGGTTCTCTGAGTATCTTACCTCTTCTCCTTTTTCTCTGTGTTGAGAAGTCTTTAAAAAGGCTCTGTGTTGTTAAGAAGTTTGTGGTTCAGGACGTATTAGGATGGCGTGGTTCACGATCTCAAGTAACGGGCGCTAGATGGATGCGGCTCGATTGTATACGGGAGTTTTACCTTCGTTCTATTTTGTTCGTTTTTAGCTGAGATTTTTGTGTTGTATGCTACTTTATTCTTGTGAAGGAGAGGTTATTTTGCGAAATGCTGTTATGGTGGCGGATCTTTTGTCCTTCGAGATACTTAGCTACATTAGAGGTCGAGCTTTTAGTGTCTAGGGATTCTATTCTGCTCCTTTTTCATGTCCATTTTGTTGTGTACATGGTTGATCATGCGTTTCAGAACGCTTCCCAATGCTCTGGAAGAAGCGTGGTGATTTTGAGTAGTGAACAAAACCCTCTCAGTTTTGATCGTATGTCATCATCATAAGTGGGGCAGCTTCCAGCAAAGACTTTCCCTTCCCGATTCGTCTTCTTTCGTTCTCGACATAGGTCCACAGCTTAGAGACAAGTCGAGGTTCAGGGACAGCAGGAAGGATCGCCAAAACTAGCGAGTGTATTTCAGATCCAAAGTCTGGATCCCGTACAAGTCGGGATCCTACCCGGATTATGCGTGTTTTGCTTGATCATTCAACTCTTTTAGTTGCATAAGATCAGCTTGGATCTGCAAAGATCGATATATCTGAAGAGTGACGGCAAGGGCTTGTTGCTGCTGCCTTCTCACTTCAGGTGATGACGATGTTCAAGAAGTGTTAGAGTCCTTGCACCGGGCTGTCTGTCTGTCTTCGTTGTTTCTTGTTTTGAAGGCTTGGATCTGCAAAGATCATGTATCTGAAGAGTGACGCCAAGGTCTTCATATTGCCGCCTTTTCATCACTTCAGATGACGACAGTCAAGAAGTGTCAGAGTCATTGCACCGGGCTGTCTTCGTTGTTGCTTTCTTTGAAAGCTTGGATCTGCAAAGATCCATGTATCTGAGGAGTGACGGCAAGATTGTTCTTGCTGTCTTCCTACCGTGTCCATGTTAGATCCGGGTTGCTTGCATTGATTGGGGGGCTGGGGGTTCATCTTTATGCGCTGCCTTGACGAGCAGAACAACGGACGAGATGCTGGAGCAAGGTGGAAACCTTGAGAAATGAAAGGAGGGAGGGCATGGAGGCCTACTTGTTTGCAGTTCAATGAGCGAGCAAGCAAGCAACTTGCTTTCTCATTGGATTGCGGACAAAGAGGCCCTCATGGTCAACCTTAGCAGCAATGACTGAGAACCAGCTTCCTCTTCTTCTGGCTGATCAGATCCAGAGCAGTTCTGGCATCCATTTTACTTTACCTTTACTGTTGGGGCATGGCACCGCTTGCAGAAGCACCTTCACGTAGCGAACAGGTACCTACCTACTAGTTCTTGGCTTTGTTTCCTTGTTATCCTTCATACAGTTTTCTCATTTGTGTACTTGATCCTTATCTTCTATTACTCATTTCCAACCAAATTCTTTATTCATTGCTTTCTCGATTGTTTTTTCTTATCACTTTCACTTGTATGTGAAGCCATGTGTCTTTTGTCATGCTTCCTTTGGTCCTTGCATGCCTAACCATTGACAAGAATCTGATACATCCAGAACAGTAACAAGTCATTTCTCATTCACACAGAAAATAGCGGAGGATTTATGAAAGAAAATCTTGCACCAGAAATTATGTGGGGTAATCTACAATTTATAATTCTTGTGTGACTGTTTTAGTTCACGTAATTTTTTTGTGTCCAGAGCAGGGGAGGGATGACTCTTATTAAGGTTGTATCATTTTTCTTTTCTCATGATACAAATCCATTGTATTGTAACCTGAGGTAGCAAGTGTGCTAGCTTCGATTGTGGTGTAGGGTAAGGCCCAGCTAGGATGAGAGCATTACCACCAGCATAAGGCCCTGCATGAGGCAATAGCCAGGTGTGGACTGAATTATGATTCTGGTAATACCCTAATCTGAGGGCATTACCCATCATAAAGAAAGAGGCTGAGGGACATGAGATCAAACAAGACAGATGTATAATCAGTGGCTGAGATAAAACCTGTATGACTTTATGAACCTGTCTTGTAACTAGTGGGAACTTTACAAAGTATAAGAACCCTCATTGAATTGAAATATGCCCTCTCTGTTGTGGAGGTAAAATTACACCAGACATACATGACTCTGTTTAACAATTTTTTTTCTCTCTGAGTTCTTTGTGAATTGGTAAGGTTCCTGCTTGGTGTGCTGTTTTGCCATGCTATAAACATGTTATAAACATGTCAAAAGATTCAATTCTAAGGACATGTGTCTAAAGCATTGACCTGAGCATTTCTGAACTTTTATTATGTACCAGAGTTGATCTGGTATCAAATATAGCCTATACATAAAGGTCTAGTCTTGATATATACTATATACTTGTGTGCGGGAATGAAATATCCAAAGAAAACTGGGATCAAAAAACCACCAAAAACCATATGTCAGTTTCATCATAGTAACTCTTGCATTATAGATTGGAGATGCATTGGTATCAATATAAGTATGTATACTAACAAGTGTATACAATGAACATGGGTATTGATGCAAGTAGGAGGAGAGGTTATGTGTGCCAGCCAATTGAAAAGCTAGCCATAGGGAAAGTGCAGCCATAGCTCATAAAAATGTTTGTTGCACAGATTTATATCAGAGGAATGAGAGTCCATAATTCATACCAGAGGATGGCTTAATGGGATTGAGTATGAAGCCTAGGGTCTAGACCTCCATACCAGAGTTGGATTGTGTTTGAACATTAGGTTTTAGAATGGTCTGATCATGTCTCATTTCCTCTAAACCCTAATGTTGGGGTAACCTTGTATCAGAGGAATGTTTCCATCAGATGAATGCAGAGGATGCTTCATGGGATTAAGTACGAAGATTGGGCACTAGACCTGCAGAGCAGACTGGTTTGATCACTTCTCATTTCCTTTTTCTTCTATACCTGGTATCAGGTGAGTATCTGTGAACAAGGGGGGGACCATTCTGGTCTACTCATTGATACCAAGGTTGATACCATCATCAATAGACAGTATAAACCTGTTCACCCGACCTGCTTGAGTGTTGCTGCATTTGGGGTGGTCATTGTTAAAGTCATTTTTGATTATGGTTTGGTTGATTTCACACCAAAATTTGAGTGTCAGTTGTTAGGTTGATTTCCTACTATGAAGGGTGGTTGGGAGATAGCCTTAGAATAACTTAGTGGGTTAAAATAAGTTAATAAGCTGGCCAAAATAAAGGGTCAGTGAACAGTATCTACATGCTAATCAAAAATGCTCGGGTGGCGTATCATGGCAATGGATGCCCCATAGGACCTCTTTTATAGTGTTATGAAACTAGTATGTACTTAAAGCCTATCACTACAATGGTGTGCAATACTTTCGATTCCCTGAAAATTATAATATGATAGTAGGATTGAACATTAGAATATCAACGATCATTGAACTGGTGTTTCTCATCAAGACCTTCAATTAGGCATCAGGTAATTGAACTTTATTAGAGGTAATTAGTGGAATTTATATCATATTGAAATGCCCATTTCATGCAGGAATGTATAGAGCCCAGTTAGACAGGATGCTCCATTCCATCAGGGGTCCTCCAGGGCCTATTCCAAAGCAAAAGCAGTGTTCCCCACATGGAAAAGTGTGTAATCAGTGTTCATCACCTTTGAGTTGCATCAGAAGTACACCAGCAGAGCCAAAAGTGGAACCACCTAATGAGCATCTGTCCCACCTAGGAAAAAAACCCTAAAAAGGGTACCTAAATATGACACTAAAAACTAATATGATGTGAGGTGAGGAGCTGCCACTCTAAATGGCCAGCTTTGGGGGCTGACTTCATGACATGTCTTCTCCTGATTGGACCTCCACAGCCCAGCTACCATGGGAAATTTGTAATATTAAGAAAAATAATTTAAATGAATTTTGGGATTTTTACCATGGTACCAATGTGTGCTGGTTCACCCAAGGTGAATTGGTTGTCTGGACCAACTTGGTGATCATTTCTTAGATGCTAGTTTATGACATAACTATGATCCTTAACCTTAGGGAATGCCTCTTATTATGGTGAATTCTGCCCCTTAGGGATGAACTATGGTTTGGCGTCACCCTGCAAAATTCAATAAGAGGCAGAAGGTGCCCTAGGGTCTCCTTAATTAGGACCTAATCGCTTTGGGTCCTACTCAGCCACTTCTTTAGGGCCTTTTTCCTAGGTGGGACAGACATCCATCCATCCATCCATTCATCCTCTGGATTTAGTTTTGGTTTAGTCAGTTTCACTTATAATGTGAATCAACATTGGAGAATATGCTCAAGATGCAAATCAATGGTGGGAAAATCAGTTACACTCTGGAACAGACCCTGGTTGAACCCGTTGTCATTATGGAATGGAATGGTGGCTTGCCTTACCAGCCTCACCACATTCTAAGGTGGAATGGGCCCTACCAGGCTGGTTCCGTAGTATGTTATAACCTAACCCTCTCAACCTACCCTCCAAAAAGTTCTGTCAATTTCAGAAACCTACTGTTTACGCTTGGGAACAAGGCCTGTCCCATCAGTTCTCAAGTGGTTCTTCAGCAATGCAACAAAGAGGGTGGAAGGAAATCTTCTTCGAAGGAGAAAAACCTCACAACAATGATTGAATTGATCTTAAAGTGCTAAAGATAACAAGCTAAAAATTTGGGAGCAATTCAAATGTCTTTAGAACTTTGCAACCAAGGGAATAGTGGTGCAGGAATAGCAGTAGTCATTAGATGAATAATGACTCTCCCTATGGGGGTTACCAACTCTTTGCACCACCTAAGCCATTATTTCTTGCCTACAAAGCTCCACCCAAAATCAACCAAATTGTATTGTTTCTGATCCATAAGGTTTACATTTACATCGCTTCCCATTAATTAAGTAGCTTTCACATAAGATCCTACTTTTGATCATAACACTAGTTCAATTCCCTTAATAAGCATATTTGTGATAAACTTTGTCAAAAGCATTTGTCACAGGCAATTTGCATGACCAGGGCATTATGGTCTTTGACAAGGTTTTCTACAGGTTCTTGTTGTAAATAAAAATTAAAACAAAAAAATGAAGTAGTTGTAAAAAATGCAACAAGGTTTTCTAAAGATTCTTGTTGTAAATTTAAAAAAAAAAAAAAAA
>Ga0209611_10005341_pt1 | contig 21575 bp, 7 predicted proteins | sample S1TSphgellanicum_3_FD_187693 | JGI IMG/M metagenome (GOLD analysis project Ga0209611, IMG submission 187693) | Host-associated microbial communities from peat moss isolated from Minnesota, USA - S1T2_Fc - Sphagnum magellanicum MG (SPAdes) (version 2) | ecosystem: Host-associated > Plants > Peat...
TTTCCTTCCAAAACCGGGTTTTTTGGAATTTATTCGAATTTTCAGTGGCAGAAATCACTTGAAAATCAATATCTCTCACATTCTGAATCCAAATCTTACCAAATAAATTCCATTAAATCCTACTCATCAAGATCTTCCCAATAACACCCCATGTACATTCCACTTCCTCTGAAGTTTTCAGCTACGATTTAATTTAATTTTCAATGAAGAAATCATTCAGTATTCAAGAACTTTTGCACCACAAGTCCAAATGTCATGGAACCATGGCCATGCACCCCTCCTCATCGAGAGCTTTTCAAAAATACCATGAACACAATCTGAAACATCCTGGTTCATCTCATAACTACAAAACAAAAACAAACTTCCTTCATAGATAGATAGGACATGAACAACCATGCAAATGTTATCTACCTTAGAAAGCACACAAACAAAGTTATCATCTCATGCATTGAGATATCTCACACTAAACTTAACTAGAGATATTTAAGTAAACTTTTTTAACATATATCTTAGTCCCAAAAATATGTGCATGTATCACAAATATCTCAAGTAACTATAACTTTGGTGAAAAATGATTTAAATAACTTGATAAGAAGTTGATATCCTACATTCTCATGGTTAAAAAATAAGCTTAAAACTATACCCAGGATAAAACACACACCAATAAATGATAAGAATAAATGATAACATCCAACCGGCTGAAGATTATGTGGTATTAGGGTAGGGTTGTCATACTTTTTAACTCGTATATCTTTCTTGGCAAAATCCAGTTCAAACATCCATACAACATACAAGCATTGTGGTTATTGCCGCGGCACAACACCTTCCATGAGGTGTTGTAATTCTCCAAGAAAAATCACAATTCACCAAGAGTATATATATCATAACATTATGAGAAGATTTGTTGGCCTTGACTACCAAGTCAAGGATATTGTGTTTAGATTCATTATAGAGTATAGTAGCTTACGGGATTTTGGCCCTTAGGTAGTATAGTAGGTCTATTTTTATATGAGGATTTTTGAAAGCTAATATTTTGGCTTGTGTTGAAACTTGAAATTAGGTTATAGAGTTAGGATATCTTGAACAATTTTGGCTTCTTTTCAAGGGTTTTTTTTGAAGAGTATATTATTGCATGGTGAAATATTTGAATTTCCATAATTCTTCTTTTGCCTTAACTTAAGATACTTTTTAATGTAAATGACGAGGCCACAGTGTGACACACACCTTCTTAGCCACATCATCGAGCCTAATTGACGATTACTCCTGGTTTCAAATACATTGCGGTATGAGCATTTTAGTCGTTTTATGCTAGACTGGTTTTTCTTTGGTCAGATGGACCACATTCTAACTAGTGTGTTTCTTTTATTTTCAATTTTGTAATGTAGCTGACATGGGCAATCATCCATAATAATTTCTAAATTTGATGTGTACAATTTTTATTTTTTTTTGAAAAACTTAATATTTTTTTCCATTTCAAAAAGGAATTGCCAGTACAAAAATTAAAATACAAACAGTCAAAAGTAATAATTAATGGCTTTCAAGATATCCTTCAACTAACTCTTTAAAGCATGATTTTACATTATGATGGGTTCCCCATCAAGAAATATTTTCTGGATCCAAATCAATTTGACAAGCAAAATGGACAAAAACCAAATGAGAGAGAAAAAAACTGAAACTTCACTTGCTTTCTTGCTTGTTTGTTTGTTGGCCTTGCCTACTAACAAGGCACGGATATTGTGTTTAGATTCATTATAGAGTATAGTAGCTTAAGAGATTTTGGCCCCTAGGCAATAGGTTTTATTTTATATGAGGATTTTTGAAAGATGATATTTTGGCTTGTGTTGAAACTTGAGATCAGTTATAAAGTTATAATAATTAGAAAGATTTTGGTTTCTTTTAGAGGATTTTTTGAAGATTATATTCTTGCATGGTGAAATATTTGAGTTTTCATAATTCTTTCTTTTGCCTTAAGATACTTTTTAATCTAAATGGCAAGGCCATAGTGTGTGACACACCCCTTGTTGCTTTGCTTGCTGTTCATTATTAAATGATGATTTTTGAAAGATGATATTTTGGCTTGTGTTGAAACTTGAGATCTGTTATAGAGTTATAATATCTTGAAGGATTTTGGTTTCTTTTAGAGAATTTTTTGAAGATTATATTCTTGCATGGTGAAATATTTGAGTTTCCATAATTCTTCTTTTGCCTTAAGATACTTAATGGCAAGGCCACAGTGTGACACACCCCTTGTTCCTTTGCTTTGCTTTGCTTTGCTTGGCTTTGCTTGGCTTGGCTTGTTGTTCATGATGCTGAGGAGCTCAAGCTCTCTCTGCTTTCCACACTGCAAAAACAAACAAACAAACAACACCAACAGGGATTTGCATGGATTTGCCAAGCATGAAGTACAAGAGGAGCTCACTAAAGCTGGCATGGCACCACACAAACTAAATGATGCCTGAAAAGAATTTACTACTCACACAGAGTTTTGTATTGATGAGATAACACAAAAGCTGACTGACTTCTTGCATGCCAGAGTTTTCAATCATTTTTTCTTATTTATTTATTTATTTCTTTCTTTCTTTCTAATTTTCAATCATTGTTTTCTCCTGCCCTTTGATAGCTTTTTTCTCACTACATAAATGCTCACCAAAATTTATTTTTGTAGACTTAAATATATTTTTGGAAACATTGTATCTTTATTTTCTAGACAGGGAAAAAAAAAAAAAAAACACACTCACACACACACATACATACATACATACATACATACATGTAGTGATAGAAAAAACTTGAAATAATTTGTGAGAACAAAATATGTTCTAGCATTGTGAGATGACTTCTCCAACACATAACACTTAGGGTTTTATAGCATCATTGTATTTATATATATTTTTAGTGATTTCTATACCCAAATACTATACAAAGTTTGCTTATTTGTACATTTTTTAATGATTTATTATAAGGTGGGTAATTTTTGGAAATAAAATTGAAATTGACCATTCTTCAATTCAGCTAGTGCCTGATTATGATATCTGGAGCCGGGGTTTTTATTTTCAATTTTGTGATGTAGCCACACTCTCGACCATGCACAAGAGGAATTAGCCAAATTTGGCTAAAAGCCCGAGATGAAAGTTTTTAAAAGAAAATTTAAATAAGAATCCTGCTATAATATTTTAGTGACCTGTTGGAACAACCAATTGTTTTAAAATCTGGCAATTTCAGGGAAGAAAAATAAAAATTCCTCGGAATGTGGCAGCTTTGGCACATATTTTTCAAAAAAAATAAAAATCCTTTGTACAAGTCACACTAGATTTTATTTATTTTTCTTTTTTGTCGTCAAGTGGCAAAAAATCACCAAAAAAAAAAAAGCTGATCTGGAGGATAAAATATTTATTTAATATTACTGACTCACTTCCTACCTACATTCAACTAAATTGGGTACAATTTTCTGAATGGGAGGAGGGTATATAACATAAATGGCTTTTTCTAACTGTATGTGGTCCATGACATAATTGTAACCCAGGTTACATGATTAAATGGCAAGAGATAAATAGAGCTAATAAGTGGCCACTTCAAAGGATATTCCATTGAAAGTACACTAGTTCAAGAATGGGTGGGTTAGAAAAGCATCTTTGGACAACCCCCCTTCCCTTCAAATAAATTGTTTATAGTAACATTTTTGAAACAAACATATTGAGAGCTTATGAAAATTTTCATCAAACAATGATGTTTGGATATGTTTTATTATTGAGGGATTTCATCTATTATGTGTTATATGTGTGATGACAATGATAATTGTAAGCATCAATGTGGTTGCATGACAAAAAAATTTCAAAATTGAATGTGACTCTATACATACACATGTCTATGCAAATTTAGACCCATGGGCCTATACAAATTTGTCTATTATATGTGTGATGACAAAAATTATTGTAAGAGTCGATGTGGTAGTAGTGCATGACAAAAATTTCAAAATTAAATGTAAACTCTATGCATAGGTCTATGCAAATTTAGACCCATGGGCCCATGCAAAATTTGTGATATTTTTATGTTGGGAGGGTCACCCATCCAATGAATGTTATGAGAGTATTAAGGTGCTTATCTTCAAAGTTCATATGGGATTAATTTGTGTACCCTAATTAGGTTGCACCTCCATGGACTCATGATTATGTGATAAAATATTAGAGGACGAATATCATTCATTTGATTTATTTTTGCATTTATGGTTTTTGGGGGCTATGTAATGGCTACATTTCTTATCAAGCAAGATTATAATTGGTATCTATGGAGGTACATGTTATTAGTGTTGCGAATGTTAGTGTACTTAATGTCAATGTCGATGACAGTTTACACTCATATAGATGTGAGTGCATGATCATGTACACTTATGTACACGTTGCTCGCAATGTAATTTCATTTTTTACATGTGAATTATGATTATGTAATTGTTTGGGCAAATGGTTTCCACTCTTCAATAAACATTCTTCTTTTCCTTCTTTGTTTTTTTCCTTGTCTTTTGCCACTTCATGTCAATGAGCTCTCTTGATGGTCTTTGTTTCTAAGTGCTTGGACTTGTCCCCATAATGTAACAAATTGGGTTTGTAATGGGGTTTCAAAATGGATGATACATATTCATCAATTTGTACAAAAAAAATTGTTTCATTACACATGTTAGGGATATTAAGTTTGTGATTGAAGATGAATAAGATGAGAATATCATATAATTTTGTTAGATTTCAATTATTTGATCTAGGTGTTAAGGGGTTAGGTTCACAAATTTGTGTGTCAATTTGGAGTGTATTTTATTAGTTACAGTCATTTGATTGCTCTAATTGTAGGTTTTTTAAGGGAATGGGTCAAGTACAATGGGGTGTTAATGAAAACATGTCTTATCAACTTATGCAATTCTAATGTTTAAATGTAAGTTTCAGGAGACTAGGATTGTAATGGGGTGTGAATGTGAGGTGCATTTTTATGACATTTAATTATTGTGAACATAAATGTAAAAGCAAGGGCTGGGATTATAGTATAAGAGCATGCCATTTCTTGTAATTTCACATTGGTTGCCTTTATGAATTGGTGAATAGGGTTATGATAAATAAGCAAAAGTTGTCACATTTTGAAAGCTTAGTTTCATCTACAAGTGAAGAAGAGAACTTCAACATATTCTTGGAACAACCCTCTCCCAAATTTTGGATTTTAGAATTTCTTGCTTAAAGAGGTACTCAAAACCTTTTCTTTTAACATAAATATTGAGGCTCTACCAATTGGGAGGTGTAATTATTAGAATATTTATGGAAACTTTGTTTTAACAGGCAAACTTTAGGATAAGTTCCAATTGCAAGTCTTCCATATATTCTTTCTTTATATCAAAATGTGAATCTTAAAGTTTAGAAATGGTTATGGTCATGTGTATGTATTATTAAAATTGCTACTCAAGTACACAACTTGAAAGAAAAGACAAGGAGAAAAAAAGATTTTCCAATAAGTAAAAAGTTACATGTGGAGGTTGAACATACAGGGCATTTAGTAGTACACTAAAAACCAAATATCACAATAATATTTTTTTGTCTAAATCGACCAAAATTGTCCAAGCTAGGACCAATGAAAAAATTAAAGTTATATTACCCACAAAATATATATTTCAAGCTAACCCCAAGTGTTTTTTTTATAAAAAACTTTGGGAGTGCAATTTTTTCCAAAAATATAAGATGAAAACCAAAGATGTGATAAATTTAGATGATTTGGTACTTCTCATAGTTCAAGGATATTAATCCTATCAAGTATTTACAATGGGAATGTGAGTATGGCAATTTGATATTGCCACAAGGGTAAAATGATGTTCCTTTACCAAAGTACATTCAGCAATGACATATCATATGGGATGGTCAATTTTGGTAGCCAAGTGAAAAAATCAATTAGTTTTAGGCTATGAGGTCATTTTGACACTTGAAAAAAAAATTCATGTTTGACACATGGAATTTTGAAATATGTTGATTTTAGTTTTTAAAAATATGTCTCTTGTCTTTTGCTTTTCACTGTGCTATATTCCATAAGATATCTTGAGATTACCATTCAAGAATAAAGTTAGAATCCTAAATTTGGACAAAATTTTCTTTTGCACTACTTTTTAGTTATTAACATTCTTTTTTCCTCCTATGAAATGTGAGCCATAGCTCACATTAGACAACATGGACTAGTTTTCACATTTTCATTGCTTGAATTTGAGTTTATAAAATGTCATCAAAATGGATTATAATTTTTTTGTACAATTCATCAAAATTTTCATGAAATTTTTGAGAATTTTCTTTTTTGGATTTTATATTAATTTTCACAAAATTTGATAGGGTATCTCTACTTATGGTGGACTAGTTTGCCACATGTATATGTGGCTATTTTTTGTGCAATAGTAAGAATAGCTACAACTACATTGATGTATTGTTAAATAAACTTGGTGCCCATGAAATTTTCATTTTTGATAAATTTTGTCATTCCACAATGGGAACCTCCTCCTCAAGCCATTGGTTTTTTGAGGCCAAAAACCTAGTAGGTTTAACCAATAATCTAAATCCCTTCTTGATATAATCAATTTTACTTTCAAATTATTCAATTATGTGAACTATATACATTACAACAAATGTTGCCATTTTCCTTGTCTTTTCTTAATTAAAACTAATGTCATTTTAAGCACCAAACAATTTTGGGCTCAGTAAAATTTGATCAATCATTTAAGCCATTGACTTGCTAACACATCCATCATGTGATTAATGATGATTGATGAACTTAAGCATGTCATGTCTATGTTGATTGAACTTTATTCTATGTTCAATCATGATGTTGCCAAATTAAATTTTCATTAACTTTTTAGAAAAGTTAATTCTATTTTGTTTATCAAATTGTTAATGTGTTGTCACAATGTGTTATTGACAATTAAGACTCCATATAATAAAGATTTTTTTTTGCTAAATTTGGTAGGTCGTCATATTTTTTGTGTATCTATGAATTGGATAAACAAATAAACTACATTCTTTCTTTAATGTGTAGACTAGACCTTTCATGATTTATTGTGAAACCTTAAGTGTGTGAGTGTTTGTGTATAAATATAAATTTATGTTATTATTATTTTCTTACCATATTGTTAATTGTTAATTAACTTCATTATGCCAAAACATGGCTTCCATGAGAAAAAAAATGATTAAAAATGACATAATTTATGGGTCCAATTTGACTATAATCATTATAAGAACTAAGGGTGTTTTACAATTGGCCTTGCAACTCACTATATTTTTACGCTATGAATGTTAATGAACAAGTTGCATGAATTGTAAAGTTGCAATTCATTGTAACTCAATTGCAATTATGTTAAAACAACTTATTTTCAACTATTATGCAATTCCATTATAACTACACCCATGATGTCATGCTAATGTCATTGATTGTCATCCATCTATTAAAATATGACATGTGGCACTATGAAAAAATTTCAACATAATTTTTTTTTTCAAAATATTGATCTCTATCATTCATTATGATTATTAATGATGGTCTGAGATTATGACATGTGGCACAATAAAAAATTACCACATGGCATATTAATTATATTTTCAAAATATTTATTTTAGTAACTAGATAGGTCATACATAACCATAAGTAGGTAGGTTGGTAGGTCTTTAAACCTACATACCTATGTATTTACGTAGGACTTACCTACCTACTTACTTACATAAGTAGGTAACTAGGTAAGAAAACACAAGATTAAATGAACTAAGGAATAGTTATGAAATTTTATTTTTTAATTTTATGTTTTGCCATTAGGTTAAACTTTTTTGAACACATCCCAAAATGGCACTTGCATTTTAATGTGAAAATATAAGAAAACAAGCCTTTTTTATATAGTTTGTAACATAAAATTCGAAAATAAATCATATGGGTTAAATCTTTTAGTTGTTCTTTAGTTGGAATTGAGTTGCAACTATAACATTTAAACATTCAAGGCAAGCTAGATCAAAAGGGAGAGCTCCATTGTTTATGGTGTCTAAACAAAACTTGAACCCCTCCTATTGGTGCCTTTAGGGCACTAAAAATCATCAAAAATGAAATAAAATTGAGAAAGTTATGGGCCCCCAAAGTAGAGGGGGTCAAAAACTCAAAAATAAACCACTGAACGTTCCAAATGTCAGTTCCCAAACACTTGAAAAGTCTTTATATGTTGTTCTTTTGCTATTACAATTGAAAAATGATTCGTACAACTTTAAATGACATTCCTATAGCACTTTAAATTGTTTAAAATGAATAAGAAATAAGTTAGTTATGAGGTTTGAATGTAGGAGGGGTCCAAAGAAAAAAATGTGTTTTGTAAGTTGGAAAGCTTATTTCTCTTGTTATTTTTTCATTATTCCTTTTCCTTTGCAATTCAAAGATGATTTTTAAAGCTTGAGGTAGCATTCCTATAACATTTTAAATCAATCAAAATGAAGCACATATGATGAAGATATAAATACCTGATGAATATGTATCTTTATTTAGTTATAAATGGTTGTATTATAGTCATAACATAGTTGAATTGTAGTACTTTAGTAATGACACACCAATGACTATACTAATTGTATCAATGGGAATCATAATAAAAAACTAGTTGTAAATGTATCCCATAATGGGTGATGAAAATATGGACATGTGGCATGATTGCATGTATGTACGTTGTACCTAATTACAATTTAATTGTTGCTTTAATAGTAAATTTACAACAATTCTAAAGTACTTGCTACAAGCAACTACAATGTAACTCTTGAAAAAGTCAAACATGGTTGACTACATATGTATGTACGATGTGTATAAATTACCATATAAAAAACCCATTTTCAACTCACTTGCAACTATAATATAACTAACCGCTTTTTTGACATGATAATTTATTTACTAATACATTGTATTTCTAAGTGGATAGTTGCACACTAGTTGTAATACCCAAAAAATAGTTGCACAATGATTGTATATGAGTTTTTTTATTTTCATAATTATATATTTGAATGCAACTTTTTAAATTTTTAATTTGAGTTTTTTTAAAATATAAAAATATTGAAATTATATCTGATTTTTCAAGTTTATTTAATATCATAATTTAGTTTGATTTTATAGTTTTTTTATTTGCAAATTTTGAAACATTATAGAGTTTAAATAAAATAAAAGGAACCACAATTGCCTAATTAAGTGACTACTTAAAAAATAATGGGACTACTTGTTAAGATGATGTGGTCGATTATGATTGGTTATAGAAGGTAATGATAGAAAATCCATAATAAAAATACAATGGCCAAAGGTGCTATTATGTAAAGGTGTAGATAAATACCATACATGATTAAGTCATTTTGAAATCATTTCGACTCCATTAACAAATGAAAAAAATAGCAAAAACATTGGTTACATCGTTTTATCATTTGGGTGCAAATGAGATACAATGAGCCAACATGATTATTTTAGAAAAGGACTATATGTCTTTTCTCCCCAAAAAAACTTTTTCATATGAATGAATCTTGGAACAATTTTTTTTGCAACTTTTTATATAAATGCTTATAGTTGTCCAAGTACATGACATGTTTTTTTTTTCATCATTTTTTAATAAATATGAATTTTTGAAAATGTCTTGATTCCTTGTAAATTTAGTGTTTTGTTGTTAAAAATGATAATAATTTCAAATCATAATTTATTTTTATTTTTTTACATTTTTACATTTTCTTGTATAATAAACTACAACTTTTCTTAACACATCATGTACAATTTACCCCTTTATGTGTGGCAAAAGACTTTTGAAGTTCTAAATTTTGGATCAATTTTGGACTTTTTTTGAATTTTTAAAGTTTTAAAATTCCACATATTTTAAGGTATGAATGTTTTTTTAATGTGGTTAATAGGTTTTTATCCTCTTAATGTTTTTCCCATCAAATGTGTTTTATTATATGAGTCCTTTTGATAGGACTTTGCAAAATTGACTCCTGTATAATGCATCAATGTTCATTTTTAAAGGTCCTAAATCAAAACTTAAACTTAAAACTTCATCAAATGAATTTTTTATTTGAATTCCTTGACATTCATATGCATTAAAAAACAATAACTTGCCATGATTACTATGGCTTTAAATGGAAAAACACAAATATTTATCCAATTTTGATTATTTCTTTTGCAGTTCGACACCATTTTTGGCTCATTGGATTATGATTGCACCCATTTATGAATTTTAAAAAATATTATATACTCATTTTATTCAATAGAAATTGTTCCACATGTTCCTTAATATTTTAAAAACATTATCATGTAAACTTAATAAAGAAGTCTTACAACATTAGTACCAATTTTGACTTGAAAACATTCAAAATTGAGCATTAGTTATGTTTGCTTTGGCTTTGATAATTGGTTGGTGTGATTACACCATACATTAATTATAATATTTTAGTTTATTTTAATAACTCAATTACAATATCCTTCATGAAATATATTACTTTCTATATTTCATTATGAAATAAATTTAACATACGAAATTACATAAAAAATTCCACATGTACTCTATTTTATAATTACATTTGGTTTTGTATGGTTTTATTTACAATGGTATAAATTATGTAGTTCCATACTTAAATTACTTTTCAAGTACATAAATTGTTTATACAATTTCAAATTTTTGGTTTTATAATTATGTATAATTATTTTTGCAAAAAAATTCAATTATATTTAATTTAGAAATTGAGCAAACTAATCATGCGTGTTAACATGTTGATTGTCCTCATCATACTTTGATTGGCATAGTTTAGTTATGTTGATATAATATTAATTAGTCTCCACATAGGTACCATGTGTTTTATGTTGTGCACATATTATTCATGTCATTGTTCGAGTGACAATTCAATCAAATCAATATCATCATCATCATCATGTAGGTGCCACACAATCCACATATAACTAATGTTGTTTGATATAACTAAAATACATTTGGATTTGGTCATGCCAAACATACCTAATGTTTTAATTTGTTAAAACATATATTGTGAAACATTTCAATAATTGTTCACAACATTGATTATACATTCATTTTAGTTGCAATGTTAAGGGCAAAAAAGTTATGTTTTTATTGTAGTGAAAAGGACAAAGTTGAACATTATGACAACAACTTTGAAATGTGAAACTATGAATTCACTATGGGTTTTATGGTTTGTGTTTTGGGCATGCCATGTAAGGCAACCTTTCATGTAATTAATGATGAGAAGGTGATTTGAAAGATTGGGCACCAAATATCATGAAGTTTGCATAAGTTTCATTGAATGTTTATAGTTTTGTATGATGTGGCTTAAGTTTAAGTATATCAATAATTGTGTAAAAAATAAATTATGTTGATTGTTTTATAAAGAAAATGTTTGAAATGGTCAATCTTCAATTGGTTATATGTCTTTATCCTAAGATTTGGCATCATATACATATTGAATATGGAAATAGTTATTAGAAAAGGAATAGAACTGGGCATTGAATTTTGGCTTGTCCTCATTAAAATTAGCAAAGTTTAGTGAAAACACCATTTGTAACCAAAATTGTGATGTTTGAATAATGCATGTTAATGTATTCTAATGCAATTGTCATGTGCATGACAATGGTTAACCAAATACTTTTGTTGGGTGTGATTTCAGCAAGTTAAACATCTAATTTTGAATGAACTTTCCACCATTGATAAAATTGCATAAAATGTTCTCCTAATAATCTTTGAAAAGAATATAAGATCAATAAATCCAAGCACCTCAAAACTCCAAGGGTGTACTCTTGTGCAAGCTTAATTGGGTTTAATTTAGACCCCAATTATAGCATTGGATTAGTGTTAAATGTAGTTTCAAACTTATTGTGCATGTGCTAAATGGAGACTATGGAGATTACATTCCCTTTGTCCAATTCTATATGTAACACCCCCATCCCCCATAGCCCATGTGCTAGATCTTTCTTCCTATATTACCTTGAACACATTCCCTTCCTTATCCATCAACATCCCATATTTCATGTACACACATGCACACACCAATATTTATACACGCATATTCATTCACTCAAACATCCACCACACATAAATATATGATTCATGACATGTTCAATATAAACATTTTCACACACACTTTTGCACTTATAGGTTCTATGCATGAATCTTGTTATATAGTTTGTGCTCAAATTCATACTTTTTCATTATTGCCCCCTTACTCTTCTCTAAATTGTTAACATTAAATTTCATTTTTAAATTCCCTTTTTATCACTTTCATTGGTTTTTGTTATTGGGTTTGGAATATTCTTAAAAATGTAATTTACCTGTTTTCAATTTTTTAAAAATATTTCACCATGAATGTTGGAACAATTAAAATTTCTTAACAATACATGGGTAAAAACACACTAGAGTGTGGACCACTTAATGCAATGGAGAATCCATCAAAAGCCCATATTTCTAATGTATTTTGAGCCTAGCGAACCCCATGAAATTGGGTCTTTCACTAAAATAATGAAATGATGTCGAAGTTAACATTGTTTTTTCACCCTAATAAACATTACTAAAGACCTTTCCAAATATTTTCAACACGACAAGTCATGGAAAAAAAAAGTTTATATAGGTAAATGAAGTTTGCAAAACATGGATATTTTGAAGTCATTCAATGAAATCATGAAAAGACACTTCAGATTTTTCTTTCCATATTTTTAAACCTTAAGTGTTAAAGACCTTTGAAGTAAGATGCCCCAAAGTTTTGAGTAATTCTCATAGAATGGCTACACAAGAATAAGTTCATAAGTGGGTAGGGACCTTGAACATACTTGAATTGAGTCCATCATTGATTGAATATTGATGGTTTTGGTGTAATTTTTTCAAAATTGAAAAATCACATAATGTTTCAATAAATTGACACCATGTTCTATTTGTTTCATGTTTTATTTGGGGAATTATGTAGTAATATAAATATTTGTAAAACCTAGGACACTAGGCATTGGGACATCCAAAAAAGTCCATTGTAATGTCCTTTTACCCACATTAACTCACAACACCAATTCAATATCACATAATCACACACCAACACTTGCAACACATGGATTGCACCTATTTCTATCAATCAGGATCCAATGTGCATGCACACACGCACATTGACAATAGATCATTGAAAATATGAAACCTCCATATTGAACATAAATCAAGGTTTTAATAAGTTGAACTGATTTTCATTCCTTTTCTCCATAATGAAATTAGTGATGCCATGCTAACATCAAGCTTTAAATGGATGCTTAATTCCTTCACTATCTTCCCTACCCTATGCATGCACAAACCCCTTTCACTTCCCCTTTTGCACCTTAGATGTACCACATCTACTCCCAAATCAAAATCACCTCTCCTCGTGAAGAGGGGAATGCTTTAACACCATCATATGCGTTGATTATACTCCAAAATTTCATAGACAACCATTAGAGCAATCTATTTCATGTGGCTATTAACTTTTCAATGACAAATATAGAACCCAAACATCATTAGATTGTCTAACTCATTGCAACATATGGAAGAGGAAATGGCTTATTTGTGCCAAGCGCATTTCACACATTAAAAGGTTTTGAACCACCTTAACATACATGTTTCCATTTGGGCTTTTGACATTTGCTCCTTTGTATGTTGCCCAACCCCAACATCAAAACCTCCACACAAGTTGTAAAAAGAACTTTTCTTCTTCCACCCCCATAGGGGATTGTTTATATTTTTACCAAAATGACATGAATTCAATTTAAGCCATATAAATGTTTATTATTTCAAAAATATAATTGATAGACATTTTACAATACATTACCATGGTTATCAATGTCAATTGTTTCATGTCATGTCACATTAGTTTTGATGTTGATGTAACCTAAGTAGTCACATTGGTTAAGGGTTAACATAGGGTCAAATTAAGTCAAATTAACTTAACTTTATTTTTGGTTGCTTAAAATTAGCTACCCCAATGCAATTGAAATTATGTCACCACAAAGTTTTAGTTGTCATTGGGTGAAGTGGAAGTGGATCTTGATATTTTATATATGGCAATTGATTTTTTTTAAAAACAAAAACCTTAGTGATGTCATTAGGATGATTTCAATTTTGTTTTGGAAGATTGGGTGGACATGGTGGACTTGGGTTTCTATCCATATGGCCATTGATTTTCTTTCCAAAATTGATGGATACTTAGTCCTAATAAAACAAAAAAGTTTTAAGTCCATCTAAATTTGATTATTAACATTTTGACAATTTGAATTTTATTTTTTTCAAATAATGTGAATTAGGTTTCAATCCCCTTTGGACGAAAATTCAATCCCAAGAATAAAATAATAATAACAAAATGAATTTACTTGTAAAGTGTAAACTAGTGAAAGTATGATTGGGTGATATCATAAGGAACCACTTGAAAGAATGGTTCAGGAATTAAACTTGGCAAATTAATATTCATGGGTCTTTTCTTCTAAATATTATAATTTTTTTCTCCTCTTTATCCATTACATGCCAAAATATACAATTTTAAGTTTTCATTGGAAAAAAAATAGGTGAAAACCATTACAAATTTATATTCTTAATTTCTTTGGCCATTTCAAGAATCACAAATGTGAATTTTGGAAATTCACAACTAAATTATATTCATTCAATTAATTACCTAATAAAATACCAAATAGAATATGATCTAAAATACCTTTGCAAATTATTATATATATATAAACCCTGAAAATATGTAGCAAAAGAGTTCCTAACCAAAAACATTCAAAGAAAACCAACATTATTTTCTTGAAACCCTTTAATTATGAAATGTTTAGGAACATCAAAATTCAAAATATTCTGGATTTGATTAAAGTTTCAAAGTGTATACAATCTAATTAAGTATTTGCCAAAAATTTTTAATGAAAGCCCTTTTTTAAATGTTTCCTATAAATTTTTAAAGTTTAATGGTCTAATAAAATGAAAATGTGATTTTCCTTGCAATGTCACCCAATCATACTTTCAACCAAATTTTTTTTAATAAATTATTCACAAGAACATTAAGTCAATGTCAAATCAATGTCAATCATTAAGTCAACAAATGGAAATTAGACATCACATTAACATGATGATTGGTGTAAATTTAGTGTGACACATTAGTCTTGAAAACCCTATAGATTACTAATAAAATAAAAGAAAAACATTTTTGTGATTATAAAATAATCTCAACCAACTTTTACAACTAAAATTCCATTACTTGCATAAATTTAGTTGCACCCAACATGTAGTTGCAAATGTCAACCTTAGCATGATGTCAACATATTCCACAAGGATGAAATATACAATCAATGAATGTGGTTTCATTCGTTGACACATACACAAGTATGACTACTTCCCATTATTTGCAAGTAAATTGTAGGCCAATTATTAATTGTCACATGGTAACATAATTTAATTTCAAATATATATATATAAATTATTTTGGTTATCCATTTTGGATGGTTTTAATCATGACATGGTGTAATAAAAAATCGTTGTGTCGCATACTAATTGAATTTGGTCAAAATGAATTAAATATAAATATTTAAATGGGTAGATAACTTATCTACCTACCTAGGCTATGTACTTGCCTACTTATTGGCTACCTAAGTTATGTCCTTACATATTACCTAAGTAGGTAGGTAGGTAGGTAGGTAGGTACCTAATTTAGGTAGGTAGATAGGCATGTAAGTAGGTAAAATTTAACCTTGGTAGGTAGGTAAATGCTAGCCCTTTTAGGATGATCTTATTTTATTTTGGGATCAACCTTTAAGGTCAAGCCTCTTTGATTGGTTCATCCCAATCCACACTTGTTTTTTAATGCTTTCATTGTTTTTTTAGTTGTTTCAAATGCACCTTGTTATATAGTTTATAAAATTGAAACAAAGAACAAAACATATGGAATGTTTTTCTAGTTGCAACTTCGTCACAATCATAGGATCCTAGATTTTTTTGTTCATGGTCACAAGCTTTTTTTATTAGTTTATCCCAAATGGCACATGCACTTTGAATGTCTATAATGCATACCATAAATTTTTTTAATTTCATCTAACTATTTACTTTACAAAATTGAATTCAAAAGATATGGGATAAATTTTAATGAAAAGGAAACACTACAACATTATGTAACACCATCACATATTTACACAATAAAATACCTACTATTTCACCTACCTAGACTTATTACTTACTACTTATTACCTAGCCTATTTAATAAATCAATATATGATCTTTCAGTTTTTATTGGAACAAAAAGTGGAAATTACTACAAATTTATATTCTTAATTGCCATGGCTCTTTTAAGAATCACATTATTAAAATTTGAAAATTCATAACGAATTCATACCTACTCAATTAATTACTTAATAATAATAAAAACCTCTTATAAAGTACCTTAAATTTTTATTTCCCAAGAAAAATCCTCAAACATGTTTCAAATATGTGTTCCTAACCAAAAAATTCAAAGAAAGGAAACAACGTTACAACATTAAAACTCTTTCTAAATGTAAAGATTAGGAACATCAAAATATAAAATATCCTTGATATCATTAAATTTTCAAAATATATACAACCTAACAAATATACTCACAAATTATTTTTTTAATGAAAATCGTTATGTAAATGTTCTCTATATTTTTCTAAAGTTCAATGGGTCCAATAAAACGAAAGTGTGACATTCTTAGTGGTACCACCCAAGGATGGGTTTGCCCTCTAGTAACCTAGATTACTTACGTACTTACCACCAACCTACCTATTACCTAATTATGCTAACTACTTATTGATCTATCTATTTACCTACCCAACTGAGCAATCCATTTACTTACCATAGTTACCTACCTACTTACCTATATATATTCCTAATACAACTTAGAAGAATTAATTAAATTTTGAATGTGACTAATGAGATTTCTTAACCTATTTTTGGATGAAAATACATTTAAAATTTATTCACATGGAAGGATTAAGCCTCCAATGATTGCAAAATTTCCAAGGGTGGTTAATAGTTGCAACATACACATACTTGCATATGATCACAAAATATAAGATTTCTTTTAATGTAACTAAGCCAAGCATAGGAAATTTCAAAAATGTTTATGAAAAAATAAAATAATTGAAAATATAATAAGAAATGTGTGCGAGCATGTTAAAATAGACCAAAAGAACATTTGGTCCATTTTTATCTTGTATGGAGGCAATAAAATATAGAAAACCTTTTGTCCCCTTATTACATTTATAAGAATTTTGAAAACATTAGGAGAGAATAAGTTTTGAAAATAGATCAAAAAAATTCCATGTTTATAGGATGATATATTAGTTTTCATGAAACCCTTATACAAAGTATTCAATGAAATATATTTATACTATGTTCGAATATAAAGATTATTTCATTCTTGAAAGGGTTGTCAAAAAATAAAATAAAATAAAATCTATTTGTTAGAACATATTAACATGTATTTCACAAAAACTTACATTGCAAAAAGAAAACTTCAAAAGTTACTTCTTTTTTTTTAATAGTTGAAAATCTACTTTTATGATGTGAAATTCTAAAACTAATGCACAATAGTAAAGAATTATTATGTCTTTAATTGTTCAAGAAAAAACATTAATTGTATAATAATTTTATAATGGATTTTGTTGTTACAATGAATTTTGTTGTTACTTTATGTTTATTTGCAAGTAAACAAAGAAGGCAATAAAATTGTGTAGTTTAAAAAAGAAGAAGATTTAGATGCATCTTCATTTATAAATAAATGTACAATATGTTCATCAAGTGCCAATTTTACCAATTTTATAGTTTTTTATAAAGGAAAATATTGATTTATAATTATTATGATTAGTAACATAGCTGAATAATATAGTTCATATCCAAGGGGTTGGTTGGTTAACAAATGCAAGGAATGACCTAATCAATACAATCATTATGCTATCTTTACAATTAGACTTAAAAGATTTCCTGAATAACAACATTGTTGCCTTTTCCTGGGTTGCTATTTGACCTTCAATCATCTTCTCAATCTCCTTGCCTTGCCTTCTTGGAAGTCTTACTTCAAATAAGGAATTAACTCCTAGCTTTCACAATTTCAAATAGTGTTGGTTAGTTTTGGGTTCTGAACTTATTTAGTCTTCAGATTTGACTTGTAGGATCATTATGTTGAGTTAGAATTGAACCTTGAATTGAACCATGCTATGAGCCTATTCTTCAAACTGAACCCAAAACAAAACCACTCTTGACCTATCTCCTTAATTAGGGCTTGAACTAGACTAGTATTGTAAGACATATTTACACATAGTTCTTTAGGAAATAAGGTGTTTTTGGTTGAAAATGTGACAAGTTGAATGAATTTTTTTGACAAACACAAATTTTTTGGGTGTGACATTGAGCTAATGGTATTACATTAGAGGTCCCCTCACATTGAGAAAATAAATCTAACTGGGAAACTCAAGGTTACTTTGAAAATTACCTAGGATTAGAATCAAGAGTTTCCTTTTAATCCAAGAATTGGACGACATTAGTTTCAACCATGGCTACTTAAATGGAGGTCAATTCTGACCATGGTCCCAAAACACACTTTTAAACTTATTCCTTGATTTCTTGCATGTGACACCCTTTGCTCAATGCTCATTCATAGCCAAGCCAAGCAATATTAGCCCTTTCTTGTGTTACCCTATTTGAAAAAGCAATGATGACTCCCAAAATGACAAGTGTCTCTTCCTCATCAAGCCTTGATCATGTATCAATTGAATAGATGCAATTGAGCCTAGGATAGATGACCCCTTACCGAAAAATTAGTACCCATAGTGGTGTATAATACATACTTCAGTTAGGCATATCCTACTTAGCTCATAATTGGGTTCAGTGAATTTCATTTCATCCCAACAACTTTCCATGCAAAGATGGGCAATTATTCCAACTATTTGTGAAACCCTTTAACCTCTTGTAAACACATATGTGCTCACTAACACTGGATGATGGCCTTTCCATGCAATCAAACTTTGTATACATGACTTGGAAGCATTCAAAGATGGAGATTGATATTTAGAATCCATTAGAGATACATGTGAAAATCAACCAAGTTATATTACAAGTTCATGGATGGATCAATAGTCTTGGAACCTCTATTTGATTTTATTGATTTTTTCAAGGGTCATGTAGTTAGACCTTAGTCTGGTGGGAACATGTGTTCTATTGAGAAATCAAAGCAATTTGAATGTCATATTTGCAATAATGATTTTTGCACTGACCTGAACTTGGCCATGTGATCAACTCATGGGAATGACAAGTAAATGCCCTTACCAAGATGAAGGCAAACCAAAGGCTTGATAAGGAATAAGTTGAGTGCAAGTTTGAGACATGGCCAAGCTAAGGAGGGTGCAACATTCAACAAGACAAAATGAAAATGATTGAGAATCAAGGGGAGGCCTTTTTAAGACTTTGAAAGTGCATTCCCATTTTGGGAATTGTGATTCTTGAAAGTATTTCGCTGTTCAAAATGGGATTTAAGGGATCAAATGTCGTTGAATTAAGTGATTTTTCTCAGTGAAAAGTGCCCTTGTGATCCTAGAAAGAGGTCATTGCCAGACTTTTAAAATCATTTGAAACTTTGAGACAAAAGTGGCCCAATGCATCTTGTGCATTCAATGTAGTTTGGAAGCCTAACAAATGATTGAAGATCTTGTCCCAACATTGAAAGGACCTTGTATGGTTCATTTGGTATATCTTTTGGGAGCTATGAGGCTCCAAAGTTATGAAACAACAAAATGTTCAATATTTTGTTTGGATTTGGATAGGTTGAAGGATTTTTCCATTTCAATGTAGTTGTCTTCACTACCTACAATATGTTATAAGGAGTGTAATGCCTCCTTTGGGGGTCCAAGTTGTGACGAAGTCCATGTGAATTCATGACAAGTCCCAAATTCAATTTGGGCTCAAGTTACACAAAACATCCTCTTAAACATGCTCTTGATTGTTTTGTGTCATTGAAGTGTCCAAAAGTTGTTAATGCAGTATGAATTTTACTTAGTTTTCTTCAAGCTCCCCTAACCTTGACCTAGTCGCAAGGAGTTAGGATGTGCATTTGATCCTCAAGTAAAGGGTGAAGTGCTAGTGAAATATCTTGATTACATTTTTTTCTGATGAAATATTGATTGTTCATTTTAATTCAATGTTTATATCTAAAGTACAATAATCTATGTCAAATGCCAAATTAAGTGCATATCTTTATTGTTGTGAATGATGCACATTTGATATTGTGATGATATACATCCTTAAATCTTAGAGTGAATTGCCAAAGCATGGTGAATTGTTTGCGATAAAAATTGAATGGAGTATATGAATGTTTTATATGTATAATATTTTCCAATTTTACACATACGTGGATTTACACAATTTTATCATGGACCAAAAATGGCCTTGGATGGTTATACACTTACATGGTCATGGTTGAAGTGTACATGAAAATGATGATTTAACCCTATACATGAAAATTGATTTACTTGAATTTTATACAATTACATCAATTGCAAACAAGTTCTCATATTATGTTACATGACACAACTTGTATATCATAATAAACTCAATGCACTCAATACACACCCAACATTTTTGCATGGCATGCAATACCCATTCAAGGTATACATGCATCAATTAGCACTATCGAGACCAGAAATTTGGGACATTTTCCATATATGCACTACCCAACTCAAACTTGGAACTAGAAATGGATGTACTTCTGCTGCACAAATGAGTGGCATTAATGTACTAATTAATGGCTTAATTTTTTCTCCATTTTAAAGTTTTGAAGGAAAGTATTTTGTTTGGACAAATGGAATTGGCCGGGTACATACATACCCTTACAACTACCCGAATTTCAAAAGACACGGTTCCAGTTCCAGCTCCGAAATCAGACCCAGTTCCAGTTCAGGTTTTCTAACTGAAACTGGAATGTGTTGTTGCTAACTGGAACTGGAATGGGGCAGTTCTAACCAGACAAAGTGGTAACCGCCCGAAACTGGAAAGAATCACGGGTCAGGTATGTGGACCCTTGACCAGCAAAAAAACCTGGTTTCAGGTTCATATGGTCAAACCTGAAAATGTTCTAAAACCTGGAACCGGAGGTTATTTCAATATTTTCATTTTTTTTTAATTTTGATTTTTCAAAACCCAGAACTAGAGGTTATTAACTAAATCAAAGAACCACCCAACCATGGTCAAGAATTAGCCCCAGAACATAAATATTTCCATCCCACTCTACAAAGCCTTGAAGACTCAACATCTGAGATTTTAATTCTCTCACTCAACCCAAGATCAGACAGAAAATCCCAAATTTTGGTGTAAGAGGGACAAAGTTCACAAAAATGAGAACTTGATTGAAATGAAAAGACCAAATTTTTGGAGCTAATAATGAATGGAAAAAGGAGAACCCAACTGCTGGAACCTTTTAATGTGAACTGGGGGTCACATGGATTGAAAATCAAAATCTGGTTGTGATAACCATAACCAAAAACAAGAGTTGGGTTCAACTGGAGCCGTGTGGACTGA
>Ga0209611_10005342_pt1 | contig 21574 bp, 9 predicted proteins | sample S1TSphgellanicum_3_FD_187693 | JGI IMG/M metagenome (GOLD analysis project Ga0209611, IMG submission 187693) | Host-associated microbial communities from peat moss isolated from Minnesota, USA - S1T2_Fc - Sphagnum magellanicum MG (SPAdes) (version 2) | ecosystem: Host-associated > Plants > Peat...
CTTTGGCACCTACAATAGATATTGACATTATTTGGCCTCTTAAAGGTATTGATGTGATAAATCCTTGGGGAATTCTTTTTTAAAATACTTTTATTTTACTTTCATCTAGAGCTACTGTAACTTGAAATTGTCATGTTATATTAGCTAGATCCAAAAAGCAAGTTGATTACGCTTCAATAGATACCAAGCAATTGTCAAATTATCGAAGAAACTTTTTGATTACTTCTTGTAATCATACCATTATTGATGCTCGCAATGAGATGGATGCAACTTACCATTTAAACGAATTGGAACAATAGCATGTTGCAAAAGGAAAGGATAGGGTTGATTAACTTGAGAAAAAAATTCGATCAAGTCATTAAAAGATAGTTGAATGGGTCATTCACGAATGTGAAATGTGGGTAAGATACTAATGAGGGGGTTGATGCTAATAGACTTTTGGATTTTAAACCTTCTTAAAGTTGAAGAAAACTATTTGGACTTGCAAAACATCATGGATTCAATCTTGGGTCCACTATTTTAATTTTTTTTTACACATTGTAACTTACATTAAGTTTTTAGCTTACATTATTAAGCTTTAGTTTTTTGCAAGTCTTATTTTTTTCTTGTTTGATGCATTGTTCATCATGTTGCTTATTGTTATTCGTTTGCACACATAATCTTGCTCATTGCCTATTCTTATTTGCTCATCCCTTGTTCATGCTACTCATGCCTATTCATCGTCTTTTTGTTCATGTTATTCAACGTCTATTTGTTGATGCTTCAAATACCCACCAACGTTTTTGCTTCTTGGACACTTGTTCATTATTGTTATTGCCCACTTGTTGCTTCTTTTTATGTGATATTTCCCCTTTCTTTCTTGTGTAGGTTCTGGAACAAGGAGGTAGTCCATAATTCATGTTGTAGGTAAGTTTTTATTTATATATTTTTTGTTTTCCTATTTGTATTTACACTTAGTGGTTCAAAAGAGATCAAATCCCAAGGGAAGGATTTTTTGTTTACAATGTCTAAAGAGAAATTAAAGCCCTTGTTGTTTTGGGCTTGGATTTTTGCATTATTGCAAGTGAATTAGTCTTTTGGTTTAGATGTGGTGTACCATTCAAAATATTTCTATGTTATGTGTTGTGAGTGTGGTGACAATGATGGCTATAGGTATTGACATAGGATCACATGACAATTTTTTTGCAATGCTTGATGACCATGTTTGACAAGTAAATTTAAATTATTTCTATAGGGACTAAATTTAAATATATCAACTTGAATATGTGTTTATTCCATTTGCTAAATATCCATAGTCAAGAAAATTGTAAAAGATATGGATTTTCAAAGTTGAACATTATGGGTTGTAATCTTGATAACAATATTTTATATGGACTTTGAAATGGTCAAATCATTTATGATGTTTTGGTTAGGAACTTGATTTTGGTTAAATAACATATTAAGAAAATTAGGTTTGAAAAGTTTTGCATGATGGCATTTGTAAGATTTTACCCCTGGACTTTTAAACAAGCTAAAAAATACAAATTTTTCAAAAGTCCATAAAATATTAGGAAAAAAAGGTTTTTGAAAAGGTTTTCTTATGCACATGTGTTTTAAAAAGGGACTTTAAATAGGCTTTACATTAAATGGGGAAAATGCCTAAGGAACCAATGTAAAACCTTTGTAATTCACTCTAAACCACAAAAAAAACCCTTGTTTTGGACTAAAAAAATGGTAACTTCTTGTAGGCCATTGGTCCACTCATTCTTGTGCCCACCCACAAGAAAATGTAAGAAACTATTTTCCTTAAACCTAAAAGGAATGGGCATGACTTAAGAAAATGAGGTGTTGGAAGGGTCCATGGGCACCACTAATGAGTGTGTAAGGGTTTAGGGTTCATGGAACCTTCAAACACCCATGACCATAGATTTTTAACCATGCTAAGTTTATAAAAGATCTCTATTGCACACACAAATATGAACATGATAGAAACAATGAATTTTGTTTGGTTTTTATTGCATCCATTTTGGCCATCTAATAGATGCCATCCATTTGTGCACATCCAATTTTTTGATTATAGGTGACAAATGCATCATTCATAGGTTGTCATGTGTTTTGAAATTTTTATTTTCAAATTTAAATATCCCACCTCCAAACTTCAAATAGCATATTTCCTTCATTTCTTGAGCTTTTTGAACTATTCAAAGTGACACAAATATGCCCCAAGAGGCCTACATTTGTTTTATGGACAATGCCAATAAAGGATGCATGTCATGAAATTCATCAAGCTCTAAACCACTAAGTGTTTGCACACAAATTTGGTCACCTTACCCCTTAATAATTTACATACCCATTTTAATTTCTTACAAAACACTTATGTGTTATCACCTACCTAATATCCACTTACATACTACCCATCATAAAGCATCCACAAATATAATTTAATTGTTTATTTTACTTGCTTATTTATGAAAATTTTGAATTTTGACACAATGAAATATACCATACCTATAATTGATAGTCAACATAAAATAAAAATTCCAAAAGCTCATGCCAAAAGTAAAGATAATTTTATTGTTATTTGTTGAAATTGTTGAAAGTTAAACTCTCAAATTGTGAATATTTTTTTATTGTCCCAACCATTGTGTTATTATTAGAAATACACAACTTTAGATGTATTTTGCATACTTATTCTTCAATTGTTAAAATTTTAGAAAATTAAACTTGAAATTACAAACTTTTTTTCTAAAATAAATAAATATTTAGCAAAAAAATGTTGATTTAGTTGTAGATACAATATAACAATAGATTTGTATTTCATGGCTATTCTTAGGTTTAAAACCACCTAAATGACTTTACCCACTTACAAAGGACAACTATGGCAATATATGTAACTAGATTTGTTGATGGAGACAAATGTTGATGATGATTTCATATACAACAATGAAGGTCTCACTTAATTTTTGTTGGCTTGTATCAATTGTATTGTTCATGTAGATGTGGTTTTTAATTAAGGGTGTGACATGGAAAAATGGTGTGGAGTTTTTGGCAAATGTGAATGGGGAGTTGAAAAATAGTCTATATAACATTTTTGCTTCAAGAGCTACACAATGACATGTATTGACATGTTCAAATACAATGTGTTTTCTAAGAGTTATGAACCTCCAAAGTTGCAAGATTATAGAATGTGTCTCAATTTGGGAAAATGGTTTTGGGGCATTTCATTAAAATTCCGTTTGAATATAATTCCCATGACATTCTAAATAATATATCATAACGGGAGCATTGAGGTCTTTTTCAAGGCATTTGCATTATGATGAATATTGTGAGTTATGTGAGGCCATGAAGTTGAATTGGCTTGAAATTGCACTAACCATCATCTAAATTGTTCAATTGTGTAGATCTTGAGGTAATCACGGGGGGTTTGACTTGATAAGTCAATATGAATTAGTAATTTTGTTTCAAAACTTTTGCACCTTTTTTGTTCAATTGTAAAAAACTAAGATACATGTTTTTATTTTTTGCATTTTGTTTCTTGAACCAAGACCAACCCATGTTTTTACCATTGAACCCATTTGATAAACCCAAGGATGCTTCAACTACCACTTTGCTACCAACAAATTATGGATGATGGAGTTACAACAATTGGTTTCATTAAGGTTCAAGATGCACTTCAATGTTTTAAAGAATATTAAATAAATATTTTTTAAATGAGAAATTTTTGGTCGTGATTATGCTTATTATCACACCTCAAATTTTTAATAGTGGAATTTAGAATGTTATGTGCATTTTTTAGTTCATCATGATTAGGATAAAGGGGAAATTATGTTCATCAATATGCCATTTTTTTTGAGTGGTTTTACATTGTCAACATAAAGTTGCACACCTACATAATTTAAATGTATGCTACAAATATACACCAAACATATAGAAATGGATTTTTCAAGTAACTACATATGACCAATTATGGCATCCTACACTTCCATTTAAAACCATTTTTGTTTATTAATTTCCCTCCAAACATGTTATAAGAATTCAATATATGATACATTAAACAAAAGTATACCTATATCAATCCAAAGATTTTATTAGAAAGCCCTTAACCAAAAAACAGTTGCAGACATTTGAATGACATTTTTTTCAAAAGTCCCTATTCATTTTTTGTTAGATTATTTTTTGGGCAACATGTGTGTTAAAGAAGTGTCTAGGTGGGTGGCTCTTTCAATGGATCAAATTTGTCAAATTTTCACCACATAATCCACACTTGAGTTTTAACCACATTTAACACTAAAAAACTTTTTTTTTTGGAATGGTTTATCCATTGAAAATGATCCACCTTAATTTGCATATTACCAAAAAAAATTACATTAATTTTTTTACCATTGTAGAGTTCATTGATGAGAACATAACTACAAAAGTTACACTTAATTCAAGTTTTTTTTTCAAAATGAAATGGTCTTTTGAAAAATATGGTTTTTTGGCCAAATTCAAGTCCACTTGTAATAAAATTCATGAGATATGAATCAAAACTTTTCAATCTTGCTTTCATTATTACATTTTCTAACTAAAACCAAGTCTTAAAAAAGTTTTGAGGTCCATCATGAAACAAAACCAAAGTACATCCACTTAATTGTTGCTAGCATTATAGACTTTAATTTTCAATTTTTAAAAGTCCATAACTCTTGTAATTTTATGAATTGTCATACCAATCAATAACATTATGTACATACCAAAATCAATAACCTCAAAATGAGTCCCATTTAACAATTCTAATTTGCACAAAACAATGTGACAATTGGAATCGCCCCTAGGTAGCAAAAAAATGGACTATGTTAATTCCAAATTGGTCCAACCTACCTACATCCACCTTGATTCATTTTAGTATCATAAAAGGGAGAAAACACACCAAATTAAACAATGGAAATACCTTATTAAGGTTGGATGTAAATAATAACAAATTCATTAATATAAAATTATTTTACATTGAATGTTTTCAATTAGATGATCATTATAAATAAGCAACAAAAAGATACTAAAGTATACCAATTGGTTCCCAAGGACACTTAGTGTAAAGTTTAGGATCTACGTGCGTCAAATGACCATTTTTAGGGGGGTATTAAATAATTGTCCAACCTAGTTTTTATCACCCTATTATTATCTATTTTTCTAATATATACACTTTAAAACCACCCTATATTAATTATAATCCATTATTTCATATTATTACATATCTTATATTATAATTAAATTTATTTTTGAATAAAATATACCCTATTTAAAAACTAATTTTAACTTATAATTTTTACCCAACTACCAATATATTGCACTTATATTTTTATCCACATATTTTCTACTTTTTTACTAGTGTCCCCCCCCCAAGGAATTGCTCATCCCTACCAACAAGTAAAAATAAATTTCAAATGTTTTGCATTCTAGGCATTTTAGTCATGTTATAAATTTTGGAATGTACTTATCATATTAAATAAACCATATATGGTCAAATTCTTAATGTATGTTATTACTCTCATTAATTAATTAATTTATTGCAAGTTTATTACTCCAATTGATATTGCACATTTTGCAAATCAAACAATTCAAATGATGTGTTACTAGTGTTTGAGCCATTATGCACCTTGATACACAATTTTTGGAATTTGAATTTCTAGATTATGACAATGTGAAGCCCTTCAAAAATATTTTTTTCATAAACTCATATTCGGTGTTTAATACATATTTTTCAATATGATACTACAATGCATTGCACGTGTTTAGTTCATTAATCGTGCCCCAAACCCTTTCAAAATGCAACATGTGAGTGAAATTTTCAAATTCAAATTTTTTGACCTACTTCCAATCTATTTTCTTACAATGTCAACAATTGACAAATTTTGCAAGGTTTTTTAAAAGGTTGATACAACTTTTGAAACTTTCAAAAACTTCAACATATCACAATTGATGCCATTATATAACTAAAAGGACAATTTCATAAGGCATCACTTTTTTAAAAATCTACTTGTCACAAAAATTTATTTATTTTTACTTTTCAAGACTATATTTTTAGTATTCTTTTGCATGCTTTCACCCTAAGATATTTCTTCACTAATGTGCATAAATTTTCAAATTTCACAAGGTTTCAATAGGTTTTTTACTTTATCTTTCACAAGGAATTAAGGTATCACAAGGGTATCACAAGGAATTAATGGACATGCGTAGTCAAAATTATTTTGTTGCAAAATCAAGAATTACCACTAATATCACTTTACATACCTAGAGCTACATCATTGAGATGTTTTTGGACCTCTTTTGGAGCTCTTTCCAATTAGCTATTAAAAATCATCCAATAAAAAAAAATGTTTATTTCAAATCCTACTCCAAACATTTAGAACTTTCAAAAATTATGAATTTGTTTTGAGAACCTTGAAAGTGCTTCTGTTGAAACCTATGCACATCCATTTTGCTGCATTTTCGTTGACCCTTGCCATGTCTTGAAATTGCATTCATCTTGATTTCTTATCAAGCTTTCAACCCAAGAAAAATATTTCCAAATCGTTATTAAGACTCAATTATAACCAAAGTTAAACTTGTTAGGTTGACATTCACTACTACTTAAATGTCCTTAAATGTAAAGCAAATATATTGGTGCTACATGGATCACATTTGCCTAGAATTCTTTGTGTCAAATCTTTTACCATGTTCCCCAATCCTTTTCTTGCTTAATAAATTTCACCCTCTTTTCTTTTTTTTTAAAATGCTAAATCAAACCTACATAAATAAATTATTTAAATGTGTCATGAGCCCCTAATTATTCATAATTTAATATCCAACATTTATTGATCTTGGTTTCAAATACCATTTGCCAATATCAATAAAATTGTTTACACTCAAAAATTGATGGTACCTTATCATTTAATAATTCTCTTATGTTTGTTAGAAATAATTTAAATGAAAGTAATTACATTTTGATACCAATCTTTTGCCGTTATAGTTTATTTCATAATAATGTCCTAAAAAGTGAGTGCATAAATGAACTAAGGTAATAATGTTCTTGTCACTTATGCTCAAGTATTCTATCTTCCAATAAAATATCACAAATTTCTTTTGTCAATTCATGTAATTCAATGAAACACAATTCCATGCAAGTTTTTTGTTGCAAAAGATTTAAACACATATGCTGCATGGTAAAGTGCCAACTGTGGCACTTTAAAGAAGGTAGCAATGGGCTCTCTATTGAAAAGCATGGTAATTTAGGGCATGTCACACCAAGAATAATTATCAAAGGTAGAATTTATGACTAATACTGATTATGGCCTAAGATTAAAATGTGACAAATAGAGAGTTATCTTATGGGTTTTACAAGTTGGGGTCTTTCAGTTGAGGACTGATTTTGGACTCATATATGGATTAGATAGATAACTTGTCTTTTATTTAGTTAGCTTGGGTTAAGAGAACATTTAGACATGAATGATGTCAACTAGCTTGACCTTGTTGTATTGGAAACAAACATGAGTAGGGAGGAAAATGCAAAATAATGTAAGAATTCATTCATGAAAGGATGTACATTCTAAAAGACTGGTATGTAGCATAATTTAATAGCCTCAAATTAATGAATGAAAATCCTTATTGAGCGCCTAAATGGAAAGGATGAGAGCTGAAAGTTGGAGCATTAGGTTCCTAATTATTTTCATGTCATATTTTCTTGCATTAGGACTTGTGTGTGGACTTGGGTGTAATGAAACTGCAGGCACAATAACCATGTTCTAGTTGTAAAAGTGCTCAATGGCTCATGTGGACTTTATGAAAGATCCCTTAATCCAAGGCCTCTATGTGTGCTTGATAAGTGGGCTTTTTGGTGTAGCCCACATAAAGACCAAGGATTAGACATGTGGGACATGTGGGTAATCTTGACGCAAGTCATGAAGGTTTCACGCCTTTGTAAGGTGTGTGTTATGGGACATTGTATTTCATGTGATATACCTTTGTGTTAGGAAAGCATTATTTCAAGAATAACCCTCATGAGTTCCCACCAATATTTTTTTGGGTGACAAAACTTAGCCACTTGGCAACAAAGAACAAGGGGTTGTGACTTGTCGAAAGGATTTTTTGGGGCCCCCAGTTGCCATATATTGAGGGAGAAGGGGAAAAAAAAAGTTGATATCACCATATTTAGACCATAAGTTTTTTCATGGCGCAAATATATGGTGGGGTTTTAGAAAAATGTCACAACCCACTATGAACCAGACACATGTTGCAATTATATAGTGGGGTTTAGGAAATATGTTGCAACCCACTATAAACCCGACACATGTTGCAAATACATAGTTTCTACTTTTCTCCCTGACCTATAGCCAAATTTGGCTATAGTCCTAATGTCACAAGATTGAGAAGAAAAAAAACCCCTGGTGCCCACCGATCCTAGGCTACAGGCCTGCACATCAGTTGTTGTCTATATGAAGGTTACATTCCCCACCCTGATTAGTGAAGTTGCAACAACCTATGCTTGGAATGATTGGTGGGTTAACGGATAAACTGACCCTTGGGTACCTCCACAGGGTGAGCCAGCAGTCACACTGGTACCTTGACCTTCTTGAATGAGGCCTGATAGTGGCATGCATATTGAGCCCAACAAAGGTTAGATTTGGGCCCAGAGACCCTGATTTAGTTTAAGCAAGGGTTTTAGTGGCCAAATTAAGCCCTCAAATTGTTAGTTTTGAACTCAGAGACCCTGACTTAGTGTAAGCATGAGATATTTGTAATACTTGGGAATAATTTAAACGGATTTTGAGATTTTTACCATGGTACCAAAGTGGGTGCTGGTTCACCCCAGGCCCTGTTTAGGTACCAATTTGAACTGTGAGTTTGGTCGTGGGGTGGCACGGGGTTTTAGCCTCCTGGCAGTTTTGACTTGAATCTGACAAGTTTGCTCATACAAAAGGCATGGGACAATAAATCCATTCCAAACCTGGCTGAGAATTAGACCAGTTCTAACTGCTTGCTATATAGCAGCTGACAGCCCGCTCACCGAACCTGACAGCCCCAAAGTTGCTGCCAAATATAAGGCAAACATGAGTCAAACAAGATCCAGTTATCCGGTACCAAATTGACAGAAACTGGCTGAGAACAACACCACCACCCAACGCCCTCCTCTCTCAGTTTTGTGTGCATTTTATAGGCCAAGGGTGTCAATGGCGTTGCAAGCGTTCTCTATTTTGAGACGTGCTGTTGCAGTAGGTGAGGGTTTTTCAAGGCTAGGTGTCCTTTCAGGAGGTCTTTCCCTTTCTTTATTTGATATGCTAGGTCCTCCCCTTTCCTTATTTGATATGCTTCTAGTGACAAGAGGGGGTTCGGGAACTTGATGTTCCCCTTGTGGTTCTCCCTCTTAGGTGGTTCTTTTGTCTTCTGGGACATGGGTCCTTCCCTTTTGTCCCTTGTATTCCCCCTTTTTTGGATGCTTTGGTTTATATATGATTGGCAGGGTTTCATCATCCTAGATAGTAGCAACAGCTGCACCCAACTTGATTCAGCTTAGTAGCCTCTGGGCCAAAGTTGCAGCCAAATATAGGGCCAACAATGCTGTTGCAGACCTAAACCCTAAACCCACAGACACACTCACTGTCAGATTCATCACCAATAGTAGGAAAGCTCATAGAGTAAATCTGGTTGGCCATCAAGCTTCTAAGACAACTAACTCTTTCTACACAACAAATTGTCACAGACCCCTAAATGATTCTCTGTTCTGGAAGCTTTGGAATAAGTTCACATAATTTCTGAAATTGGGTTTATTCAGCATCTGGGAGATTACAATTCAGTCTGGAACACACTAGTACTTGGGAATGACCTTATTAGTGAGCTGCAATAAGTCAGCTGAGCTTCCAGTAGCATGACTTTGTCACTGGGGTTACTCACTTGCTTGATTGTGGGTGGTGGTTGTTTCTGTGCCAAATGCAGCTCCTCCTCCTTTTCCCTTGTTTCTGGGATGCTTAAGTTACGTGGGTCAGTAGTACCCTGGCTCACCACCCCCCTCTTAGTGTGTGGAATGACGTACCTCTTGGAGCTAATTATATGAATCAAAACTCACAGTCCTTTTTTTAAAAAAAAATCTACCAGAGTGAACCAAATGTTTTTTTGGGGGGTGAAATTTCACCTTTTTCAACATCAAAAAGGAGTCCACAAAAATTAGACCCAAAATTAGGGTTTTTTTAAAATGTCATTTTCACTGGAGAGCTCTCACAAGTCACATTAGGGCAAGATCTTGTCATCATGAGGATCTAGGGCAGCCACTTGTTGCACAGGGATTGCCTTGACAACTTGTCCAAATCACCATCAATGGCTTAGGTTAATTGCAAAGTCATTAGATGGTGAACATCTAGCCATTCATTTTGGAGGGTGACACCTTCCTTGGATGCCCTCTTCACCTCATAACTTCAATGCATTTTGGCAATTGGTCATTCTCCATTACTGTCAACTTGGCTCAAGTCATTCACAAGTTACAACCCTTACTTTATGTCACAACAAAATCATCTCATAGGTACCTACCATGTGATCATGGGTGATTGATTCTTGTCTTTGAGTTTTCATTGCTCATTATTTGAGTTATTCTCTCAATGCCCATTACCCAACGTTGAAGTTCTATTTTGTTACAACTCATTTCAAGGCTCAAGCTTGCTACGTCTAGCCTCAAACTTGTTACATGTAAATAACTTGTAACCTAATTTTTTTTAATTTGTTCCTCAAATTTTAAACTCTTGTTGAATATTCATTCAAATTCTTTTAAGACAAGTCACAATTTGCAAGAGCTTGGAAATTAAAAGTTAGATGTGATTTGTGAATCATGAGTCTATTGTTTGGATTCAAATAATTGATTAATGGTTTGGGTTTGGTTGATTGTTGATGCATTCAATTGGCAACAATGAACAATGGACATTGTACAATGCACATTGCAATATTCATGAATCTATATTTTTTACTAGTTGATGCTTGAAAGTCAAGCAACAAAACTAAAATTGTGCATTTAATTGGGATTCAATTGATACTTGAAGCTCAAGCCTCAAAGTAGTTGTTAATTTGTGCACATTGATAATTACATACTGCAAGTGCACATTCATGAATCACACATTGGCACAATGCATTTGAACATCAACAATGAGCATTGTTAAAAATTGAGTTCTTCCTTGAACCCTTACATATTTCAATTCTACCTTTTTTTTGGGTGTACTTAAAGTTGAATTTGCTTTGGAGTGGGAACTTGGAGCTTGAGGTCCATGAGAATCAAGAGTTTTTGGTTCAAAATTTTATTTATTGTATGTGCATTTTTTTTTGTGTTAGTCACATCATCATGTTTAGTTTTGGTTTGGTAGAGTGGAACGCTTAATATATGTGTCAAGTTAGAATAATGGGGTCAGTTACTTGCAACTTGCAAGTTACTATCCACCATATTCATCATTTGAGAGCTTTTGGATGACACCTATAATCAACCTACCTATAAACATTAATAAGTTTTAACATTTGTTTGAGAGAAGTTTGGCCAATCTAAGACTTAAAATCACCTTAAAGTAGAATCAAGAAGGCAAGGGGGGTTTTGAAATTGTCTTGCACAAACCCTTGAACCTATTCCTTTTTGTATTGAAATGGATATGGATATTAATATTTTGTTTGCTACTTCTAGCCCTCATGTGTCCATGCCTACATATGTCCGTTTAGATCCAGATGCCACTCGTGCCATTGCCTAAAAGAACCTAAACCTAAGAAAGTAAACATTGTCCAAGATGTGTGGTTTATGAAAATTCCTTGGGTTGAAATTGTGTTTGAATATGTTGTTGGCAATTTGATAATAGTTGATGCAAGGAGAAAAAATTAGTCTTCGAGTGGGATTCAATTGAAAAGCATGTGAAGAAAATGAAAAATGAACAAAGGCTATGGATCCCAAGTGTGGTCGTGCCAAAAATGAAACAACATATGTATTCATGAATTGGCCTTCTACTTTTTAGTAGGTTCAAGGTGGAGGTGAACAAGACAACAAAAAAGGGTGATACAATTTGCATAAATGTTTTATGTTGCTCGATAGGGGAAAGCCAATAATTGACTATGAAGATTACACACCCTTGTTTAATTTTTGAAATTGTAAAACAATTCAATAAGCATTGGAGCAACATAATTAGGCAAAAGATTGTTGAGCATGTTCACAATTAGATTTTGATAACTCACAAATTTGTTATTCAAGTAGCTGGTTTGTGGCTACTTTCTTAATAGGGATCCATTGTATAACACATCAAACCAATTTGGTAGTTTTGGCTCTTTTTAATTTGTCTATATGGTGGTATGCCTAACAAATTTGCACATTTTTTTATGAGTCTCCAAAGCATCGCCTAAAGTTTGTTAATGTGGCCCAAAGAATGGAAACAAAGGCAATAAACTACTTTGTAACATAAAGACTTGATGGATTGGTATGTTAGTTTATTGAAATGTGTGCTTTAAAAATGTTGCCTTTTGTTGATAAAATGGGCATTGATTCAACAATTGTGGCTTTAGCAACAAACAATGTGGATCAACTCTACGATGTCCAAGTGATGATTGGCTTGGCCAAGCTATTGCTTATGTTGACTATTGTGCACTCCTTTGTCAAATTTGCCCAACTTTAGGATCTTTTTGTGCACATGATTTCATTACTATAATTTCTTTTCATAAGGAAGATTTGTTTTAGATGTATTGTGATCAATTTTTCAAGTTCAAGTGAAAAACATTGATGATATTATCTCCATGAGATGGATCACATATTTGAATATTGAAATTGATTACTTGACGTTTGAATTAACGAGCAACGCATTTGAAGCAAGGTAAAAAATCATGGCACTTTTGAAGTTTCTTTTGCAATTCAAATTGTTTACACCAAGGCAATAATAGAGATGAAATTTATGTGTGCATTTGTAGTTGAAAAGTTTATCTCTAAACTTAACAACCATTCCCTTCCTCATGAATTGATGGATGCATTTGGGGTGGTCTATCCTTAGTACTAGTTGGGCCTTAACCTTGAAACTTCCTTTCATCTACATCTTAATGCAATCAAAGATGCTTATTATATGCAAAAAAATGTGGCCACCATATGAATCACCAAATCCAAATGCTCACAAAGCCAATTCCACAATCTTGTCTTCATGAATATCATGTTGAATTATTTTTTTCATCTTTCACACATCCCATAATTTGAACCATGATGGTCAACTTTTGTAATTTTCATGAACTCAAATAATTATGCACATAATAATGCATTAGAAGAGATTTTCTTCCAAAGTCTAGAAAGTGAATTGAAATTCATGGGTTGGTCCATAGCCCATTAAACATTGGAAATTGTTGTGATCTTTTTTAAAAAATTTACAAATCCAAAATATTCACATCTAATATTGCAAGGATCCATGTTTGGGTGAATCTAAGATTTATGGGTTGAAAATAAACCTTTTCAAGATAGTCATATAAATAGGGAAGGTCACCTCACATGCAACCACACCTATGCATCCATCACATCTTGAACAAGAAATTTCTTGTTAAGCTCATCATTGACCTTAGTTGTTGTTTCGTAACATTGTTTTTGAACATGATTGATGGTTTGAAGTGGAAGATGCTTCAAATTTTGTGTGTGTACTTTCTCATAATCCCAAAAGAACATAAAAGTTTGTTGAATTGGCCAACATCATGGAAATAAAGGGCTAGTCATGGATTCCAAGGAACATCAAAACCCATTTGATTTCAATGCTACTTCTAACCCCCAAAAAATGTTGTTTAAGTATCATGTTTGGGTTTTTTAAAAACATTGATATGTTGACATTATTGCATAAGCTGCTCATAACTTTATTTATTTTTGCAACTTCGGGATAAATGATGGGGTTTTTTATATCATGCACTTGCTTGAAGGGCTAAATAAGTTGATCAAATTATCATAATCCTAATAATGTCATGTGTGAATTTGTTGTTATGAAGTTATGTTAATTATATTTTTATTATTGGTACAATGATCCTTATATTACTTACATCAACAACATATTCAATATTTATCAAAACTTGTTGAATGAAACATCAAATGTGATGGTACATGAATGGGCACTTGACTTAAATACAAGGTTGGAGAACTTGATTTTCTGAATTGCTAGCATTTCTTCCATCATATTATGCATTATTGTTGTTTGTAAACATCACTTTATGTGCCTATTACTCACATCCTTAATTTTTCCCACAATGCATGATTTAAAAAGAATTTGGATTGTTAAATTTGTGTGGTGGTTCATACAATGTACATCAACCATGGATGGTGCATAATGATCTTTCAATTGGATTGTCACACCTATTTTTGACATTTTGAAACACATTCACAACATTAATTCTAAATATTATAATTTTAAGTGAAATTGTGTTCTAAATCAAACCACCAAAAAACACCATGGCATCTACCAAAATGCACTTCCAATGATTAGAAATGGCCCCATCAATCACCCATTATAAGGATAGCAATAAAGCATTTACAACCAATTTTCAACCACATATGCATGAATGGAAACCTAGGATTATTGATTTGCAATTGTGATTTCATCATAAGAAAGGGAAATGAGTAACACCATCAACCACAATTTAAGTTGTGTTGACAACCAAATCATGCATGGAAGATGCCATCTTCCAACCAATTATGTTTCACTACTTTGTTTTCGGAATGTTTTTCACATCAAGGTAATAAAGTAACTTGCTCATATTTTTGTAATCGGTTATAAGTCTACCTTTAAACAACATGTGCAAACAAACAAAAAATTATACCCAAATTTCCTTCCTCTTTTTAATAGTAGCATGGCAAGCCTTATTAACAATTGTATCCTTCATAGGTGTTACATGTAGATGTTTATTCTTGGAAGGGACAACTCCTTGTTCATATAATATTCACTGGCTTTTTAAACACCTAGAATTGTAAATAATTTTCCTATCACCATACTTCTAAAGGGTCATCTAATTTAGGGGTTAACAACTTTTTTTTGCCTTATATTTTGGTACAAACCTTGCATCAAGTACTTGACACACCTTGCCATGTATATCCACCATTGATTTAGCCTAGGGACGCTTCACATTCCAAACATTTTGAAACAATATATTTTGCTCATACTCCTTGTTCCTCTTATTTTTTCAATATAAGCCCAAATATTTGCATAAAAAAAGGCTCATGAAAAGGGAGAAGGTTTGGGGTTTGGCTTTAAAAGATGTCACAATAATTGATTCGCCTTGAGAAAAGAAACGATGGAACCTAAAGTTTTAGGGAAGTTGCAATTTAGGTGCCATGTTCAAATAACCAATTGAAGGAAAGGGAAAATAACACAAGAAGTAAAAAAGACAAAAGAGGACTCTTGAAAGTTAACTAAACCCTAAAACTCACAAATCATGATTGAAACACATAAAAAATTAGAAGATGAAAAAGGACTCTTGAAATTTTAACTAAACCTTAAAACTCACAAATCCCAATCAAAACCCACAAAAAATTAAAACATAAAAAATGATTCTTGAAAGTTTAATTAAACCCTAAAACTAACAAATCACAATCAAAACCCAAAAAAATTCAAAAGACAAAAAATGACTATTGAAAGTTTGACTAAACCCTAAACTTCACAAATCATGATTAAAACACACAAAAACCCAAAAGATGAAAGAGGACTTTTGATAGTTCAACTTAACCTTAAACCTCACAAATCATGATCAAAATTTAAAAACACTTTAAATTTGTAAGATATTGGAAAATCACATAATGCTCAAGTGGAATTATAAAATCCAAAGTTGAAAGTGATTCAAAACTTTTTTAATGCCCCCCATTGAAAAGCTTGAAAGCATCACATGACAAATCTAAACGTTGTTTGACAATCGACACAAATTTGGACTTCATTTGACAATTGGAAAATCCAAAACCATTAACAACTTAATGGTGAGATTTGGAAAGTTTGAAGATTCCAAGTATAAGTTACAACATACAATAATGAACACAAGGAACTTGGATTTAGAACAGCAAATATTGCAAACTTACACTTGCAAGTGCATTGTGCAAACTTCAAAAACAAATTAAGGTTAAGAACTTAAGATTATGTTACATTAATGATTAAAGGATAATGAATTATAATTTGCAAATTGTAATAACCACATGACATGATGCATCATGATTCACCTTGTGTTGAATATTTCACTTTTTGTCACTATAAATTCCTTTGAAAATTACACCCTAAACCCAAATTCCATCAATACCATCATAATTACACAATTTGGTTAGTGGGCCATTGGCAATCCCAACTAGAGGTGCATAGCCAAAAATAGTGAGACAACTTTTTTTGTAAATGACAACAAGTGGCAAAAGTTACATGACATTCATTGCATTTTTAACAAGTAGCTCATCATGTAATGGCTCTGCCTAATGTTATATGACCATGATCAATATTTTATTCCAAAGACCAACTCCTTAAGAAGGAAAATAAAGAATCTTTAGGAATATTTTATTTTTCAAAATTAAATATTCAAAATTAATTAATTGTTTGGGAGGCATGTGCCAAACCTGCCAAGGTATTACAATATATGGAATGTTTGAATTCTAATGTGTGAATATTGAAAACTGAAAACTAAAATTTGAAATTTATATGTGATATGTTTGGAATTTGAAAATTTGAAATCTAAAATATCTAAATTGGGATGTGTGAATACTTAAAGCTGAAAATTGAAAATTGAAATCTTTATGTGAAATGTCTGAAATTTGAAAATTTGAAAATTTGAAAACTAAAAAAAATTAAATTTGGATGTGTGAATATTGAAAGTTGAAACTGAAAATTGAAATGTTTGAATATTGAAAGTTGAAAACTAAAAATTGAAATGTTTGAATATTGAAAGTTGAAAACTGAAAATTGAAATGTTTGAATATTGAAAGTTGAAAACTGAAAATTGAAATGTTTGAATATTGAAAACAAAAAACTAAAATGTCTGAATATTGAAAATTAAAAACTAAAATGTTTGAATATTGAAAACAAAAACTGACATGTCTGAATACTAAAAATTGAAAATTGAAATGTCTAAATAATGAAAACTGAAAATTGAAATGTTTGAATATTGAAAATTGAAAATTGAAATCTCTATATGATCTTTTTTTGTTAATCTTCTCTTTCATAGCAATGATGCATCTACAAATCTTAACTTAATATAACAACAAATTAAAACACCATCACCACCACTCCAACAAGATGACACATGAAAATTCAATCCACATTTGTAGCACCACCTAGAAATCCAAAAAATTAGTCTACCATTTCTCAATTCCAACAACATTCAAAGAGGGATTACAAAACCCTAGAGTTTAAAAACCCCAAAAATTAGTTTGTGCCACACTTGTCAGTTTGTCAACAAAAGAGAACTTTGAGAATGCTAGCAACATGTAAAGACCAAAAAGAAAACCATCCCAATAAGTTAATCATTTGAGAACATTAAGTTGAAAGTTGTAGCTTGATGTTGGGGGCGGAGTGTTGATAAAATGGGATTAGACAACACATGCATCAACAAGAGGAGGAGGGGCCGATAATGATGATGATTTCCCATCATTTGCAACAAGAGTGTCCATGTGTGTAAAACAACAAGGATTGGCAAGGCTGGTCTTCTACTTTTAATTCATAAGCATGAAGGCTATTGACATCCCCAAGCTACTCCCTTTTTTTGGTTGGTGGATAGATGTCATGATGGCAAAGGTTAAATTCTTGTGCAACATTGGAGTAAGGTGCTTTGTTTTGTGCAAAATGCCAAAAAGTTCAGATTGTTGATGGATCATCTTCGTATAGAGGATGTTAAATAGATTTACCATCATGTTTCAAAAATTGAAGATGAATTTTTCTTTTTCCTCTTTGTAACATATGTGAGCATCTTCCTAGTATTCTCTCTAGTTGGCCACAACTCCTTTCTTACAAATGTGGCAAGCTAGTTCCAGTTGTTAAGTATTTGACCTCCATCAAGTTAAATTAAAAGAAATTGGAAAGTTGGTCACAAAGTACCCAAAGATTTTAAGTTGAGATGTATCAAAGGATTTGCATCCAACAATCATGCTCTTAGAAAATCTGGGTATATCACTCAAGGATGTAAAGAGGCTAGTAGTGAGGGATCTAACTTTCTTCACAGACAAGGTAGAAAAGAAACTTGGGCCCTTGGTGGAACACTTACAATAGATTAGAATCCAAAGAAAACACATTGGTGGCCTCTTGGTACAGATACTTATTTTACTTGACAATGATGTGGAGAAGGATTTGGGTGCAATTGGTGATTACTTCAAGAGCATAAATACTAGCACAAATGACATTGACAAGATTGTGATATCATTCCCATGGTTGTTTTGCTATGATCTTGAACAAGACTTTCGACCCACAATATTACATCTTGAAAGTTTGGGAGTTAAGCCACGTTTAATGGGGAAATTTTCTAAAGGTCACCCATAGCCACTGAAAAGTCACCATAATTTTGAATTGAAGAATTTATATTTTTTGAGCTTGGGGCTTGAGCAAAAAGATCTTAGCAAGGTAATCTACAATGTTCCATAACTTTTAGGTTTCAATGTAGAAGAAAATATGGTACCAATAGTCAAATTATTGCCCAATCTTGGAGTGAAAAGGCTTGTGTTTCTCAAGGTCTTAAAAACAAAGCCATGATCTTAGCTTATAGTGTTGAGGGTAAGTTTTAGCCAAATGTGAAGTTTCTTGAAAACATTCAAATTTAGCCAAAGGATAGTGGGAAGTTGGTAACATAACATTCGTAGTTATTAACACAAAACGTGGAGAAGAATCTAAAGCCCATAGTTAACTATTTCTTGGATCTTTAGGTTTCACCAAGTAAGAATTACCATATATGAGAAGCAGGTTGCCCTTTCTTTTAAGGTTTAACATAACAACAATTCTACACCCCAAGTACAGATACCTTGTGGATTCGATGAAGCATTCATGGGCTGAGCTTGTCCAATTCCCTCATGAGTGATGAACAAGCATACGTGGTTTGCTTCACTCATTGTTGATTCCATCATAGCGAAACATGACATGAATGTGAAAAGTTTTGATAGCGACAAAGAAATTACAAACAAGGATGTATAGCTTGAAACAATGTCTCCAAATCATTCATTATTTCATTGTGAAAAAATATATAAATAAAAGAACATAGAAAAAATAATCTTACCAAATCCACAGTCTTGTTGTTGAGATCTTGCAAGTTGTGAAGGCCGTTAACATGGTTATTAATAATCGCCATTCTAGCTAGAGCTATAATTTCAATAGAAAAGAGCTTGGTTGAAGAAGAAAATCCTTTTAGCTTTTACGATGGTTATCAAAACCTACAACGTTCAACTACCTAAAAACCTCATGTTGTGCAAAGGATTTTAAAGTACATCAAGTTGATTGAAATTACAATTGTGCAAGTTCATGGCTCTATGAAAAATGAGTAATGTTTTAGTATAGTGAGTTTTATGAAATGAAAACTTAAGAATCAATTGATATCACATTTGGATGTTATCATTTGGATGCTTGCTCAAAAAATTTATATTTTTGAAAATTTTCCTTATGATCAAGCTATTGAAGAGTGGAAGGTTGTTCATACTTAATATGCTTGACGTTTAGTTGTTTTTTAAAAATATTGGGTAGCAACATTTTTGTATTGAAATAGGGCAATGGGTATGTAGCATATCATTTTTTCTTGAATATTTTTGGTTTGTCATTTGTTGTAATTTTTTGGGGATTTTTTTTTAGTTTTGAAATCTTAATAAGCTTGTTTCAATGTAGCTTGTGCGCATTAGGATGATGAACTTTTAAGTTTTGGTACAATTTTAGATTATGGTGACTTTTGTTTTCAAAATCCTAATCACTTTGCCTTGAACCCTATTCAATTCTATTATGGGGGTTTCAAACATTAGTGTTGTAGCTTTGGCTATTGACATCCTTGCAATAGGGCTTGAATCCTAGCTCTTGGAAGTTGCTGAAACTATTAGTATTAATCTTTTTGGTGTGTTTTCTACTAAAGTTGCTTGTATATGTAGGTTCACAATGTGCTACAATGGGCATGACCAAATTGGTTGGGGTTCAATTCCCCCATATAGGTGATTCTTCATAATTTGAGATTAAAATTTTTTAGGTCATCCATATATCTAAGAATAAAAATGCAATCTCACAAATGAAAAAACTATTATTTATTTGTTGTTACCCATACACCTATTAAAATGAAGGTCACTTGTTAATGTAGAATGGGTTCATGCACAAATTTATGTGCAATAATCTCGGGGGCTTTACTTCTACACTTATTCGTTTTACAGCGCTTAAAGCACCTTTTCCATCAATAGGTACTCCTAACACATCAACCACACAACTTAACAAAGCCTTTCTTATAGGAACATCCACAATAGATTTAGTGCGTTTGACAATATTTCCTTCTTTAATGGCAGTATCATTACTAAATATAACAATTATTACATTCTCATTTTCTAAAATTAAAGCCATTCCTTTCACACCGCTAGGAACTTTTTAAAAAAGGCAACAACTTAAATTCTCTCCTTATTTTGCAAGATTCAACCATTTTGACAACTCTTAGCTTAATATAGCCAAATTGTTGTCCAAAACACCCACTGGGTAGCCAATCAGGCAACATGGGGAATATTGATTTCATAAAAAATAAAAAATTAAATTAAATTATTTATTAAAAAAAATTGGAGCTGATTATTGATTGAAAGCCACTTGTCACTCAATTGTGGATGGATGAACCCCAACTAAGTTGAGATTGATTTTCACCTTGGTAACCTATGTTGTACAGGATACATCCTGTAGATAGGAAGGTGTGTAGGATAATTGATGGCAGCTACTAGATAAGAAGATGCATGTATATGGCTAGTGCATAGGTAAGAGCTAGTGGGTTGTTAATAGGTAGGTAGTGAACACAGAAACTGAGCTAACCACTGTGGTTAGCCTGGGAACTGGAATCCAATGAAAAATTGTTTCCTGTCCAGCACCCATCCATCTCTCATGGTTACATTGGTGACTGTTGGTTCACTCTAGCCATTGTTTGCAATGACTTTTTCCTTTCCCCAACTGCATGTGTGACTCAAACTTTTTCCCCTTGCAGAACCTAGCTATGAAGTTTATTTGTGCAGGTCTGAAATTGCATGCCCAGTTTTCCATGTACCTATTAAACTTCACATGCATTGTACAAGTCAGCAAAATGTCTTGTCTAACTAATGTGGGTACTTAACTAGTTTGCAGCAAAAACTATGCAATGGCAAAGGAGGCTGTACCTTCTGCTATGTCCATAATCTAAATGAATCATGCACATAAAGGACACAACATATGAATCTCGTTGAGAACTACAATTTGGTAACTTAACTAGCTTATAAATTCTAATTTTTTTTTGTGGTTTTCACAATAATTTATGTTAATGTTTAGAGTCAATAATCCATACTCACCAGAATCAGAACTACTCAAACCAGCATGTTTTCATTAAAGAACAAGTTTATCTAACCTCAGTTGTAAAGGACATATGAATTCCCCTAATACGAGCAAGAGTTTGTAAATTATGTGCCGGTCATCTCACAATC
>Ga0209611_10005344_pt1 | contig 21571 bp, 19 predicted proteins | sample S1TSphgellanicum_3_FD_187693 | JGI IMG/M metagenome (GOLD analysis project Ga0209611, IMG submission 187693) | Host-associated microbial communities from peat moss isolated from Minnesota, USA - S1T2_Fc - Sphagnum magellanicum MG (SPAdes) (version 2) | ecosystem: Host-associated > Plants > Peat...
ACAAACTTGGTGTATTGGAAGAGAATAGCCTACGAGCAAATGGGGGAGGGGGGGGGGTTTAGGGGCAAGGCAAAAGGAAAAACACGAAACCCCAAAGGTCCGAAAGGTAGATTTGTCTGCTCATTTCTGTTGCAAGTTCAATAATGATGTTTGTTTGGAGGACAAATTAGATAAGGCTTTTCTTGCACACAGCCCGAATGGAGTAAACAACAATGTGTAGTTATGGTGTAAGATTAAGGACGATGAAAAAGGCACAATTCTGGGAACAAGGGCTTTGGTGTGAGGTGAGGAGTTCAGCGCGAGACCTGAATTCCCAGAATTGCCTCATTTTTAGGTCATTATCCGAGTGTAATGGTTGAAGTACATTGCGCAAGGTGCAAAATGTGAGCAAAATTTTGAACTCGACCCTTAATACTAGGTTGTTGCTATTAGAATGATTCGTGTCTTCACCTTGTCTTTGGGCCTCCTTTCACCCCCTTTATTCCCCTTTCAGTGGTATCATCCGGGCAAAGTAAGGAAATTTTATTAAATCTCAGTATGAAATGCTGAATGAAACTCAGCATCTAATGCACAAGGTTCGAGAGCAATTATAATAGTCCTACAGGTAGGAGCAGTGAAAATATATGTAACAGCAGCAGTGGGGGCGCGCTCAGGAAAAAGGAAAAAGCAGGATGAAACTCAATTTATCAGCCAAGATTGATGGTTTTCTGAGTTTCACACCCTCTCACCCCGTGTATGACCAAACTCAGGGTTCTGGTGCTGTGTTTACCTCACTTTATGGATAACTCTATTAGATCCACTAAGTTTTGAATAACATCCAAGAGATGAGGAGGAGGAGGAGGAGGAGAGAAGGGGGTTTTGGTTTTGGCCTTGGGGGAAATTTTCAAACTATGTAAAAGGATGTGCAGGGTTTTGGCTAATACGGGCTCACTCACAACCCTAATCACCCTCCAACCCACAAAGGTCCCCCCAAGATGGGCAAATTTGTGGGAGATTTTAGAGTTTTGGTTAGGACCTATCTTTTCTTGCTCTCTCTCTCTCACTCATTCACTCTAAACCCTAATCACCCTCCAAACGACAAAGGTCCCCAAGATGAGCAAGTGGAACAACATTACGCCGAAGGTCCCTTAGTACCTACCATCTCCTCTCGGGGGCCCAATGCATTTCACCACGTGATATGCCATTCATTCTCTTGGGAGGGCCCCCATTCCACCGCGTAAAGTACCATCCTCTCTCTCTCTCTCTCTCATTCTCTCTTTCTTTATATAACTAAAGAAATTTGACACCAAGGTCTTAAAAGATATAAGCTTGCAATGAGAGAGTAGAGGGAGGGGAGGCGGGGGAGCATTCACCTAAATGGGCAAGAAAGAAAAATCACACGCACATAAGTGGCTTTTTATTCTCTCTCTCTCTTTCTTTCTCTCTTTCACTCACTCATATGCTTGGTAGGTAGGTAAGCAGGTAAGCACATGTGCTTGGTAGGTAGGTGAGTAAGTAGGTACATATGCGTACGCATGTGCACCCAAACACGCGCACTACTCACATTGACACCGCTCGCCATCATTACCCGCCGGGTCTCTTCATCGCATAAAGCCAGGAGGAGAAGGAAGAACGGGTATGTGACAAGAAGAAAGAAGAAAGAGATGAGAACGAGAACGAGAACGAGAGCAAGGCTTGTTGTTGTTGTTGTTTTGTCGAAGATGATGGTGCTTGTCTTCGTCTTGATCTAGCCTTGTTTGTTTGTTTGTTTATTTATGTGTTTTGTTTTGTTTGTTGCTGAGGAGAAGAAGCATTTGAAATCTAAGAGGTGAGGAGCATTTTGGGGAAAGGGTGTTTGTTGGTGTGAGTTAGTGGGTTTTTGTGTTTGTTTGAGCCTAGACGCCGGCAGGAGGAGGAGGAGGTTGTGGGTGGTTTCCGGTTGTGGGCGGTTTTCCTTAAGAGCTCAGATCCTCGTGTGGTGGTCTGGTAAGAAATTGAATGGGGGAGTGGAGCTTCACCTCACCCCGGATGGTGGGTGATAGGCAGGTTTGCTGTCAAGTTTTGCTTGTAAGCTAAGAAGAGAAAGGAGAAAGAAAGTGAAAGCAAGAATCTCAACAAAAGGGTACACAGACAATGCTGGGTACAAGCGCTTGAGGTGAGAGAGACAGACAGACAGACAGACAGAGGCTTGTGAAGGTTGGCTTGTAATGGGTGCAGAGCTGGAAGCATCTTGCCAGCATTCTTGTAGGAACCAGAACAGATTTACGGTTCTGGAAATAGACCACAGCTTAGTTTCTTGCCATGCTTCTTCATCTTCTCTCCACATCAAGATGCAGTACAACAGCAAGAAGAACAAGCAGTAGATATAGTCCGCATTTGCCATCATCATCATCATTAGCATCGTCATCTTGACAGCAAACTAGAAAGGAAGAATCGGTCCTTGAGCGCCATTTTTTCTTGGCATCGGAGCGGCGGCACCCATCACCTTCAAGATGGCACCCAGCTTCGATTTCGTGGACTGGTGGAACAAGGAGCAGCACCGAGGAGGGACTCCGGTGGTGGTGAAGATGGAGAATCCCAACTACTCCATGCTTGAGATTGAGAGCCCCAAAACGGGTTTCGAGGGAGGGAAAGACAAGGGCAAGAATGCAAAGCAGTTGACATGGGTACTTCTGCTCAAAGCTCACAGAGCAGCCGGCTGTGTTGCGTGGGTGGCACTAGGGCTGTGGACGGTGCTTGCTGCCATCAAGAAACGGCTCATTCTTGGTCAAGGTCTGGCGGATCCTAACACAGAAAGGCCACGAAAGGGTCGGCTATTCAAGGCCATTACTGGGTTCTTGGTGTTTGCAATCTTCATGTTATGTGTTGAAGTTGGGGCACATATGATGGGTTGGCACTTTGTTGGCCCACACTGGCCTCCAGCATTCGGTGTGCGCAACTTGCCACATGCTATCTATGTTGGCTGGATTTATTTCCGAGCACAATACATTGCACCGCCGCTTCAATTCCTTATCAATTTTTGTATCTACCTCTTCCTCCTTCAGTCTGCAGATCGAATTCTCCTTTGCCTCGGTTGCCTGTGGATTAAGTGGAAGAATATCAAACCCATTCCTGTAAATTCTTCACTTGAGTCTGATGACCTGGAGCAGCCTGACAAGGGCTACCCCATGGTTCTTGTTCAAATTCCTATGTGTAATGAACGAGAGGTACATACATACATACATTGGTTTCCTTCCTTGCTGTTTTGTCTCCATTGTGCTGGTGGAAGCAGCATCTGTGCACATTCTTGGCCTTTTTTTCCCCCCTGTACCCACCCACCTGCAGTGTGCTTTGAAAGGATTCAAGGAATGGAGGGTGTGTTTTGGCATTGATGGTATGATGATTCCGTGCAGGTATATGAGCAATCCATCGGAGCAGTTTGCCAGCTTGACTGGCCAAGGCATCGCATGCTTGTGCAAGTGCTGGATGATTCAGATGATGTCGAGACGCAGTTCTTGATCAAGGGGGAGGTCTCAAAATGGCAGCAAAAGGGAGTGAACATCATATATCGGCACCGTACAAACCGCACAGGGTACAAGGCAGGCAACCTGAAGTCGGCCATGAACTGTGCTTATGTGAAGGACTATGAGTTTGTCACAATCTTTGATGCTGATTTCCAGCCCAAGGCTGACTTCCTCAAACGCACAGTCCCCCACTTTAGGGTACTACTACTCCCCACAGTCCTCTTGGGATCTTACTCACTCTTTTGGGGGTTTTTTTTTCTTGCAAGATCAGAGCATACAATCTCTCGGTCTTGGTTCTGAAAAAATTCTGCAGTCTACAGGGGGGGAAGACAAGACACACATAATTTTCTGACACAAATTTTATGGTGTGACAGGACAACCCAGAACTGGGTTTAGTGCAGGCACGGTGGTCATTTGTGAACAAGGACGAGAATTTGCTCACTCGTCTTCAGAACATAAATCTGTCATTCCACTTTGAGGTGGAACAGCAGGTCAATGGTGTGTTCCTTAACTTCTTCGGCTTCAACGGCACTGCAGGCGTGTGGCGGATTAAAGCGCTTGAGGAGTGTGGTGGGTGGTTGGAACGCACCACTGTGGAAGACATGGATGTGGCTGTCCGGGCTCATCTCTGTGGCTGGAAATTCATTTTCCTTAACGATGTTCGAGTAAGCAGCATCCTCTCCTGGCAACTGCATTTGCCTACTTGACTGAATGTGTACTAACTGTATGTAGCAGCACATCAATGCATCAAGGGTAGTGGGTTTTACAAGTTGGTTTGGCATCAGTTGTGTAGAATTGGGTATATCTCAGGATTGGGCATACCATTTGGACAACAAAAAACCAGAAGTGAATGAATGCCAGATATTGGGTCATTGATGAGATTCTTTTGTTGCAGATGTTACATGCAATTTGTTTGATGTTGAGGGTCTCTAATAAATAAGGAGTGTTGGTGCTTGCAGAGTATGTGTGAGTTGCCAGAGTCATATGAAGCATACAGGAAACAACAGCATCGCTGGCATTCTGGCCCCATGCAACTTTTCCGTCTGTGTCTTCCTGATATCATCACATCTAAGGTGGGTTTATTAGAATACTTATTGATAGGCCTGTGTCCATGTCAAGTTCAATCACTTCCTTGGTACTTCAAGTCAGCTTTGCGAGAGTCTGATGAGTTCAGAAAGTCACGTGATATACATAGTGACTTCTCATTGGCTCTTAACAGTAACTGTCCTGACTGTTACCAAACTGTTTCTGGTTTGTATCCACCATGCAGGTATCATCATTGAAGAAAGCAAATCTCATATTTCTCTTTTTCCTTTTGAGGAAATTGATACTGCCTTTCTATTCATTCACACTCTTTTGCATAATCCTGCCAGTGACAATGTTTGTCCCTGAGGCGCAGCTGCCAGTATGGGTTGTGTGCTACATCCCTGCATTGATGTCCTTTTTGAACGTTTTACCATCACCCCGCTCATTCCCATTCCTCATCCCCTACTTGCTCTTTGAGAACACAATGTCTGTAACAAAGTTCAACGCCATGATATCGGGTCTGTTCCAGCTCAGCAGTGCACATGAATGGGTGGTCACAAAGAAAACTGGGCGTGCTTCGGAGGCAGATCTTCTTTCATTGCAGGAAAGCAAGGCCCCCCCTGCAAAGCTCAGTCGTGGGGCTTCTGAATCAGGCTTAGATGCTTTGAAGCAAAAACAGGAGCAGATGCGTCTGCCACCACCTCCATTAGTGCCATCGGCACCAAAGAAGAAGGCAAACCGCCTGTACAGGAAAGAGCTTGCTTTGGCGTTTCTGCTATTGACAGCAGCAGCCCGGAGCCTACTGTCAGCAAAGGGTGTGCATTTCTACTTCCTTCTCTTTCAAGGGATTTCATTTCTAGTTGTTGGACTTGATCTTATTGGTGAGCAAGTCAGCTGAGGATACATATCTCAGCAAGAAACTATGAGCCACAACAAGGCACACATACTATATCAGAGGAGCTCTGCCCCCCATTTTCTTGGGGGTGTTGATTCTAAAGATGGCGCTGCTGACCTAATCTCTGCAAAAGGATATCAAATGTTGTGTGCAACCACAAACAGTGTACAGCAGTGGATGTCATCCGATGACCCAAATTGCATATGCGGGTGGGTCAAGCTTGGAGGGGCATTATATTCCACACAATAGGTGCTTCAGACTCTGCTGGGTTTCAGTGTATTCAATGAGGCACTGGCACTCTGGACTACCGTGAAAGAAATAGGGCAGCCAGAAATAATGGTATGTTTACAATATCATAGATCCTCCTAAGCATACTCTAATTCTCTCAATATTTGATGTCAACAATTCAATAAAAAGTTGGCTTTCATGTCTTTCTCTTTCTATTAGAATCCCATGCATGCCAATGGGGAACCAACCATTAGAATCTCATTGCCACATTAGGAGGCATGGAGCAACCCTTGTTACAGAATGAATGATTTGAGGTCAAGCATCTATATGCATCTCTGCCATGACTCGTTGGCTGTTCCAGGATACTCATTCAGGAGGATGAAAATATCAGAATGGAAGAGAGTAGAGAGGGTGGATCCACATGTGTGTCAATAAATGCTGTTGCTTACTGTTGGTTGGAAAGAGGAGAATGGGGTTGTAGTGTGAAACTCCGTGTAAGTGAGGCTAGTCATTTAATTACTCCTCTTTCCAAACTCCATGTAAGTGAGACTCGGCATCTAATTACAAAACATTTTTGCCTTTCAAAATCACATTTTTGTGCTGGATCTCCAACCCAACATTTGAGTGCTGTTTTATGATATAAGAGTGGAATAGAGAGCAGGCTTTTGGATGGTAAGGTAAATTAAGCACAAATATTGGTGCTCTATTTCTTTGTTGCTAGCATGATCTTGCACTGTAAAAACCAACTGGAAGTGAACTAAGAGCATCTCCAGCGGTGCTCAGTATGTGACCCCACAAAAATATTTTTCACATCCAAGCTTAGTTATGTACTCTGCATCCCCACCCATAGAGCAAATAGGTGGGGGACTACTAATAGCAAACCGCCTGGACGAATCATTATGATGGGCCAATCGGAAACACTGAGCAGGAGCGAGATCATATTTATTACACTTTTTTCTGCAGGTGCACAGCGCTGCTGCACCTTTTACTGGCCATGGCAAGAGGCCCAATTATGTGGACCAAAACCCTTTTCCTGAGCCAAACCAGCATACTTGGATTTTCTTCATCCAATTTTACTGTGCAGGATCACATAGAGAGCACCTCCGGAGATGATCTAAGAATTCTTGTATTTTGCAACCCTTGGACACAACTACAGACTCTAAAGGCCCAATGCCTCTAGTTGACCCTTCAAATCATACCGTAACAACCTATAATGGATGTAAAACTTTATATGTCTGGGGCTTCAACCTACATTGGGTGGTAAACTTAGTTTGGGGCTTAAACGGAGAATGAATGTAAAAACTTGATATATGGTGCAACAACCTACAATGGATGTAGAACTTGGTATGGGGTTTCAAGTTTCAACCTACAACAGATGTAAAATTTGGTCTAATGCTTGAACCTATGATGGATCTAAAACTTGGCATGGGCTTCAACCTACAATGGATATGGAACATGGTATGCACCACAAACCTCCGATGGATGACAATCTATGGGGCTTCAAGCCAACCTTGCATTTCTAAACACGATACGTACTTGGAATACATTTTCCCATTGATATAGGTTATTATCTACATTAGGGATTCTAAATCTCATGGATTTTTTTCATCCAATGTTCATTATTGATCCTTTAGATGTCAGTAAACTAATGGATGATTCAAGAGTTTGGCATCTCCCGAACTAAAACTCAAATACTCATTGATTCACATTCTATCTACATCCTGAACTAAAATTTCAAATACAAAGTTGATTCACTTTGTACATTCTGAACATCTAGTAAACAAAGGTTAGATAGATAATACCCATAGTAGCCTAGCAGGTTTGGCACTTTGATGCCAAATATTTAATATGTTTTTCTCTTAAGATTTCAGCATAACACCATTAAGAAAAGTATTTAAGGTGTACATTTTAACTTGTTAATTAATTGCACCTTACCGATTTCTAAAAAGTCCTGAAATTTTTTTACTAACTTGTTAATTAATTGCGCCTTACCGATTTCTAAAAAGTCCTGAATTTTCTTACTAACTTGTTAATTAATTGCGCCTTACCGATTTCTAAAAAGTCCTGAATTTTCTTACTAACTTGTTAATTAATTGCGCCTTACCGATTTCTAAAAAGTCCTGAAATTTTTGTGCATTGTTTATATGTGACACACAACTAACTTCCCACAAAATTTGGGGCAGAGTGAACCATCTTCACCCACCAGCACACCATGCGGGATGGATGGTGTGTTTGACAGGAAAACATTTTTGCCTTGTATTCCTGTACCATAGGTGACCACAGTGGTTAGCTATGAACCAACAACCATCAACACGCGTCTACCTAGCTAATAGCCTTCAGGTGCCATATTACTTACCAAGATTACATACTAACCAGCTACCATATTTCCTACCTACTAACCAGCTACTATTTCCTACCTACTTGCCTATGATACTTACCCATTTACATGGTTCTTAACTAGATAGTGCAAGGGGGAAGTAGAACTATTCACAAGATAGGTTACCAAGGTGGAACCCACAAAGTCATATAACGGGTTTCCAATGGACGGTGTGTGTCAGTGGAGTGTTGGGTCATATATAGTTGTACCAAAGGAAGGAAGTTGTGTATAGCAAAGTCACCTTGGAGACAAACTATTCATTCCAAAGGATTGTGAAATTGAGAGAAGCAGCAATGTCCACACAACCAAAAATTGGTTTTCTCACACCAATAACTATGCTCGGACATAAATACATTTTGACCCAAGGATTAAATGTTAACCCTATGAAACATGAATGGGGTATATGGGCATTTTTCTTCAAGCTTTGTGTTTGGTTTTGAATTCAAACAATTCATTGTGTTTCATACCTCAAATTAAATCTCATTTGAGGACAAACCTTTTTCCTCTTCTTCTCGTGGCTCAATTGCACCTTATTGGGAGTTTAATAACCCCAATTCGTAATGTGATGTGGCAATAGTAATTGGTACCCAACTCATCAATGTGCAACAACTTCAACTTACAAAAGTAAATGGTAATCTCCATAAATCTCATTTGTGCATAAATCCCTTCTTCTTCTTCTTCTTCTTCTTGTAGCTCATCTCATCTTATTGGGAGTTAAATAACCCCAATTTGTAATGTGATGTGGCAATAGTAATTGGTACTCAACTCATCAATGTGCAACAACTTCAACTTACAAAAGTAAACGGTAATCTCCATAAATCTCATTTGTGCATAAACCCCTTCTTCTTCTTCTTCTTCTGGCTCATCTCATCTTATTGGGAGTTAAATAACCCCAATTTGTAATGTGATGTGGCAATAGTAATTGGTACTCAACTCATTGATGCACAACAACTTCAACTTACAAAAGTAAACGGTAATCTCCATAAATCTCATTTGTGCATAAATCCCTTCTTCTTCTTCTTCTTCTTGTGGCTCATCTCATCTTATTGGGAGTTAAATAACCCCAATTTGTAATGTGATGTCGCAATAGTAATTGGGTCTCAACTCATTGATGCACAACAACTTCAACTTAGGAAAGTGAAATGGTAATCTACATGCTACCAACAGGAAGGGGTTTGTCAACCATTTGCCTTTGTCAAAAGAGTGCAGAAGATTTTTAAGGTGGAATCAAATTGTAGCTCATTTTAAATATGGAGTCAAGTTCCGGGTTTGTCAAACAGTGCAGGAACCTCCCAACTAAAAACACTGACAAAACCTGCAACTGAGATACGATTTTGTGTAGAGGGTGCACAAGGAGTAAGCATGCATCCCGACCAACAGAGGTGCTGTTATAACCAGCCTACGTATGCAGAACTTGGTCCAACAACCAAATACAAAATAAGTATCATAAGGTTGGACACTGAAAGTCCTTCATGGTAGCTGCAACTATGTAAATCATTTTTAAAATCATGAGCTGCTATTCAAAACTAAAATTCACAGCCCAGGTTTTCCAGATGAGAAACAGGCATCCAAAGATTTGCCATAACATTTGCCGTGAAGTTCAAAGAAATCTACCCAAAACCAAAACTGATTACTGAACAACATTCTTGAAAATTTGTCATTTAAGATGTTTTGTTGTCAAGAAAAAAGTGTTAATACATTAGAATAGAACAATTGAATCATTTTTTTTAGAGATTCCTTTTTCCAAACTCAAAATAATATTCATTCTCAGTGCAAAACTAAACATACAAATTCAACTTCTTTAACTTCCTTGTGTTGTTTAACTTCCTACAGTGCATCCTTTGTCCCATTTCCCATCACAGTTCATCTATTCTCCAACTTCCTAAAGTGTTCATCCCTTGCCCAGCTTTCAATTTCCTCAAATTCATTACTTGTATCACACCCAACTTCCCCCCATTCCTCCACGATCCAACTTCTTCTGAATTCAAAATTTTGGAATCTATCTTTTTCTTTGTCTTCGTCCATTGTTGCATCCTCATAAGTTTCATTCATTTTCCAGTTTTGCATTGTCCATCCATCATCCAATTTGCCCCATATCATCCAACATTCCTACATGATGATTATCCAACTTTCCCAAGTTCATTCATTTTGTCCCAATCCTCAAATTTCATCCATTTGTTTTAGCCCCACTTCCTCAGGTCCATCCATTAATGCTTCTTAGATTCAATTTCATATATCCCATCTTCCCAACTTCTAAAATTGCATTCATTCTCCAACTTCCCATAGTTCATCTATCATGCAACTGCCTGGGGTTCTTCCATTGTCCAGTCTTTCCCCAAGTTCATTTGTTATTCAATATCCCCAGATTCAACCTCTTGAAAAATTCATCTATCATCCAAATTTTCCATCCAACTCGATTTGTCCAACTTTCTGAATTCAACTTTCGCCTTGGCTACATGCTATCAGAGGCATGCTATTGCAGCAAAAGAAAATAAAATTGGGAATCCTGGCACAAAAGGCCGAATACAAGATGCTACCAGGTCTCCTCTTGCTGCAATTGTCAGATATTGGAAAGCATTAAAATACCTGCTGTGGCAACCAATTGGTTGTACACTGGATAGTTTCAGACTGTATCCAGTTCTTATCGTTCCAAACATCAAGAGGATTGTCTCACAACCAGCTACCACCTGCACTGAACTGCACTGAAAGAGTCATTGATGAATAACACAGTATGAGATGTTCCTACATAGCACTTTCATGTGAGAGCCTTTGTGCTGGCAAAGGAGGAATAACTGTAGTTGATAGCCAAACAGAAAGTAGGAAACGACACTCTCAGACATCCACCTTCAACTGTACTGAAGATTCTGATCTCCTTGTTACAATGCACAGTATGTTAGTCTTAGAAAGTGCATACTTCAAAATGCTTTGTTTAAAGGACCTGTTGATCAAAAAACTTTTATGTCATTATGTGGACTAGTGGAACAAGCCATCCTCATCACACTTTACATGTGGCTTGGAGTTTTTAAACACACCTCCATAGTGGCATAACCTGAAACTAAAGCTCCTCAACATGAATGCCACTGCATTTGGAAACCAGCATACCTGCCTAAAGAAATATAGTACAAGGAGGTGGGCTATTGTCAAGTCTTTCACAATGCTGGCACTCTAGAATCCAGAGTCCCACTCACATTTCCCTCACTGGTCATTGCCTTCCCACGATCCTGCACAGCCAAAGATTTTTTTTTAAAATACCCAGAGAACTGCATTAAACAGACTCATGGCAATAGAGATTTTGCTGATAATCCACATACAGATCAAGGGTTCTTTCAGTCCACAATATCTGACCTGACTCTCAATCTCCAAAATCCTGGGATGCACAACGTGCACAACTTACCTCCATGCCCCACTTGATGTAATCTGCAGACTCGCACGCTTTGTATTCATCCACTAAGTTCTGGACAATCTCTCTTGATTCATCAAATTCTGATAGATCGTTATCCTGCAGCACACACAACACAATAATCAAACCTGGATCTTGAGCTGTTGATACAAGCATACTTGACCAATCACCATCTTCCCCTATGTGTGTAAGTTCTTGAAAACACTTGGGAAGTTTTGAAAATATTCACATTCTACCAATCAGGGTTCAGACTTACTGCAAACATAGGGAATTTACGGTAGTTGTCCAGAAAAGCTTGCTTCTTCCTCAGCTTTTCATACTGGCTGATGCATTTGCTGAAGAGATGACGAATGCTTGTGTGGCTTGCCAACATCAATCCACTTACCTGCTTTTCATATGTCAAATGAGCACAACCTGGACCATGTTCCAGTCTGTCTGAACTAAAGAAATGAGACTATGTTTCAGCAAGAAATGTCTTATGAGTAATCTATCTCTCTCTCTCTCTCTCTCTCATCTCTCTAAACTGATCACTTGGCAGAAGTGAGTTCTAACCTTCCTTCAGGTAATGTGCAACATTCTAGTCACATCAAGTTCACATTGGCTGTCTGCAATCTTGTGAACCATGCAAACCCAGCTGAACAGACCCTGTTTGCACAAACTTTCACAAAAGTGCAAGAATGACACCTACCCTGTGTGCTGTCTGAACATAAGGTGATTTCCTTGACAGTGCAACCTGCAAACATCAGGAGCCACCATAAAACTGTTGATCAGCATTGAAACAACTCTTAAGCATTAAGACTCTCAAATTTATTTTGTGACACTGGCAACCACATAAGGCAGTGAGAGTCAACCTGGATGCTTGCAGGACCCCACTCAATGAAGTTGGCAAGCTTCCTCTCTCTTATTCTCTGCAGACTCTTGTGTACCTGATGTTCCACCAAAAATGACACATGAAATGAGTTTTTTTTTTTTTTCATTTTTTTGGTACTGAATTTTGGCGAATTTAACAACAAAATTAGCAAAATTAGTTGAATTTACCTTAGAAATACAAAATTGTCCCAATTTCTTTGTCCAAAAATGGTGAAATTTTTCCAGAACAAAAAACGCTGCATCCAACGTTAAAGCATTCATGTTTGATCACCCAGCCCAGAAGGCATAATTTTCCCGGCCTCCTGACTTAAGTCTATGTACACTAACTTTGCAACTAATACACTAACTTTGCAAGAATGCCAGCTAACCTGAGTGGGGTCAACTTCCCCCTGGATGATGTTTAAAATTGAGATGTACTTTGCTTGGCTTGCCTCTTTCGTCCTTGCATAGGATGATACCATAATATTTTTCGCCTGTGTCATCAAATTCAGTTTTTAGAATAAAGGAGGACATTCCAGGGTGCAAGTCTTTGGAGCAAAACAAGCTGGAAAGTTCACCAACTATTGTGAATGTTCCCTTTATCTAGATCAAGCACCTCCATGTACAAATGCATGAAGAAGCAAATCTTTTGATCAATAACAAGACTTCTGCAAACCATCTTGGAATGAACTCTTCTAAAACATTCACAAAACAAATGACCTGAACCTGACTAGCTTACAAATTTACTTACAAACTGCAGGGATCACGAAATGGAAGGAACAACTGAATAGAAGCAACAGGCATTCCATAGGGAACATGAAAATCACCTGCAAGAGCCGTCGCATCACATCTAAAACTGTCGTCTTTCGAATTGCATTTGCCTGCAATTACACCAAATTGTAGTGAGCTTGTTCAAACTTAAATACCGGATAGAGAAAACAGCTCAAAAGCCAACAAAGACCATATCCTTACCATGCCAAAAGGATCAAATCAAGGATAAAGAGGAAAAATCTTCACAGGATCGGACATTGAAACCAAAGAAACTACCGCTCACCTGACGCTCGACTGTCAGAGGTGTGTAGCCTGTCATAAGAAAGTGACAACGAGGAGTAGGAATCAATGATGCAACCAGGCCAACAAGATCATTATTCATGTAGCCTGGGTAGCGAAGTGTGGTAGTACTTGCAGACATGACAGTGGACACCAAGGAATTCGTTTGAGCAAAAGTAGGATTGGGTATATGAAGACGATCCACAGCAATACGGTTCAGAGCTGTGTTGTCCAGAACAACAACACAATCAGCATTCAACGTCAAGCGCTTCAGAGTGAGCAGGGAGTTGTAGGGCTGGACAACAACATCACTTGTCTCCATTTGGTTTGGGAAGACACTGTACGTTTGCACAAGCTTCTTGCTGTATCTATCATTGAGTGCCTCAAGAAGGTAAGAGCCCATTCCTGTGCCACAAAGTTCACTGGGTTAGTCCTCAATAAACTCCAATCATGTGCACTATGTGCTCTGGGTTTTGAAGATAGGCTTTCACATATGTAAGGTTGAGGGCTGTGGATTACCAGACCCTGTTCCTCCTGCAATTGAATGGCAAAGGACAAAGCCCTCGAGACTGTCGCTGCCATCTGCCTCTCTGTCTATCATGTCCATTATATCCTCCTCCACCTGCTCTCCCTGAAATTACAGCTGCTTTCCTTCAGTAACCCTAGCCACTACAAACAGTGCATCCCCCCAGAGCACTAACATTACACCTGCTCTAGAAGGTAGTGGCAACAACAGGACCAGCACTCACAAAATAGTGACAGGAGTCCATCACCAACATAACTGTAAAGATGTCAACCCTAATCCTGCACTAATTTGTGTGTCTCCCAGAGCTGCTCTAAGCTGTGAAATTGTGTGTTTGATTACTAACCTGATGATAACCACTGGCCCAGTTATTGCCAGCTCCACCACCATGGTCTGCAACAAACACATTCTCGTGATTGTACAGGTTGCGGTACTCACTGTTCTGAATGCTGTTGATGACACGCGGCTCCAAGTCAATAAGCAATGCTCTTGGAATATAGTGTTCGTCATCTGCTTGGTAAAAGAAGACATCCTTGCGATCTCCTCCCTGCTTGCACAAAATCCTCTAATCTTTCAAACCTCCAAATGCTTAATTAAGAGGGAAATACTGGCAACATCCTTTGCAGGTAGGTCTCGATCCTCACCATGGCAGTGACACACACCAGCTACTGTTATGGAGTTGACAACAGCGAGACTAATGCTAACTGAGAGACACACCAGAGACATCTATATAATAGACGACTCTACATACCTGAGTAGCGAAGTCTTCAAGAATGCCTTCCTTGCTGATTCCATGCTCCAAACACAGCTGTTTCCAGAACTCCATACCGATCTGGTTCCCACATTGTCCTACTTGCAATGTTATAATCTCTCGAGGCATCTCTGCTTCTGAGCTTCTTGTATGATTCTTCTTATTCTTCTTCTGATTGTTCTTCTTCCCTCGAGTCTCTCTACGTCCCTGTTGTTCGGCTTTCACTCTGCTCTTGCGCAGTTAGTTTCGTGCATTCTCTGTCCGTCTTTATCCGCGGTTACTCCTCCTCCTCCTCCTCCTCCTCCTCCTCCTCGTCCCCTGCCTTGACAAGCGAAGATCAACACACAAAGTCGACAACACAGCGATGGGAGTCGTGGATAACAACACTAGGGAAGGAAGGAGAAGCAGCAGCAGCAACAGCAGCAGCGATGGCGTCGTGAGGAAACCCTAAACGCCAAAAGCGCAGCAGAAATTCGAAATCTTTCTTGACGGGTGCGCGGGGGAGAGCCCGGGTAATTGTCTCTTTTTCACGCGCCTCGAAACAAAGGGTATATATATATATCCGTTCAGCTTGACATTGGCCAGTGTTAGGCGGGTATATTCACCAAGTGAGAACCGGCCAGGGTTTTGAGCCCATTGTCATCACACAAACCCCAATGTAATGGTATTGAGGAAATACAAATATATCTTGGGTATATGTTTTGCGAAAAAATGCAATTGGTTGACAACCAAACCAAATTTGATTGATATTAGGGTTTAGATGCTAAAGCGCATATTCAATCCCCTTGTTGTTTAGTGTAAAACATCTCTTCTAGTATCAATACTTTATTCACACACTTGAATGATTTTGTGTTTTGAAGTTGAAAGCAATTGTTGCCTTTCAATTAGGGTATAAAAGCTTTGTTTTAAGCCCATATTGTGTAAGTTGTTCAACTTTTCATTCCCATTTTATTACTTTTATTTTTTTTGGGGAAGCACAATATCAAACCCAATACGACAAGTCATTGTCACCCCCAAGTTAAACTCATTGACAAAGGGTTGGCAAGATTTTCATCTACACTCCATTAAGTTTGAACCTAGACCTTTTCTTGAGGTACTAGGGTTCAAGAATAGGCTATACCAATGAACCATCACCGTCTAGGTATTCATTCCAACTTTTATTCCATTTACTTTAATGTTTTCATTTTCAATCTACACGTCAGATGTGGTGAACAATGCAAGTTCAATGAAGATGCCTTGTGACAAAAATATATGGATTTAGGGTTGTTGTGTGAAAAGGGTGTTCACTATCATTGTTTTGACATTGGAAACCACTTTCTATCTTGTCATATTGTCATGCACATGAGCACATCTAATGGGGAGGTTTTCTATTGATGATAACTATGTTTTTAAGGAACGAAAAATTAAGGATCATTGTTATTTTTTTGTTTTCTTTTATGTTTGGTCAAGAATGGTGTGAGTAATGGAGCTAGATAGTGGCATGAGACTACAAGAAGCATTGGGAATTCCAAACAAAGGACTCACTTTGTTGTTTTGTCTTTAATTTGCTAATGATTTTGTGTGTAGACTTATTGTGTAAACTATGTTACTCAATGTGAATTTGAGTTTGGGATAAATGTCTGTAAGATGCAATTGATGTTTTGTTGATTCTAAAAATTTCCTTGCACTAGAATTAAAATCAGATTGTCGATCCTTAGTTAGTCTTTAAAGGTAGATGATGGAATTGATGAAATGCTTTAAAAGATTTACTAGCGATTGAGTTGCGGAATTCACCACTCAAATTTGATATATTTGAATCAAGCTTTAGTCACTTCTAAGGATGGTTAAGTACCTTGACACTGGAAGCTCCAAATAATTATTCCTTCATGGGAAGGTTGGGTGTTTATTGGGATATTTTCTGAAGTTCTGCCAATGAAAGGATCATAGCTTGTTAAACACATTTTTCAAACCATGATTAGCTTTTAATTAGGAAATCGATTATTTTTTAGTCAATTTGTGAAAATCCACAACTAGTGACCAAGATAGCCAATGAGAGGGGATCTAGAATGTTTTAATCCATCGTCTATCTTAATTTAAGATCATGACTTTGCATAGGGCTACTATGATTTTGATTGTTGTATGAACATTCATAGTTAATGTTAAATTTGAAATAAATGTGGTGCATTACAGTTTGGGAACTAATGACATGGTCTTTGTGAAACTTAATGTGACCCTTCTTTTTTGTTACGGCCTCTCTATGATGTTCTCACCATATTAGTATGGTGGCTAATTTCATTGTTTTATGTGTCTTTCATTGGCATCATCCTTGTAATTGTTTACATAAAATGAAGGTTGTGAGTTTTTGTTTTTGTGAAATTTATCATTTCCAATCCTTTTTCTTTTCTTTAGTCTAATTTTATGGATTTTGTTATTCATTCGTTTTGATTACGAAAAACATGATGCGGAAACAAAAGATCTTAATATCATTAATGAGTCAATGCAACTAGTTGTCATTATGGATGAACCACACATCTCAAAACTAATGACTAAGGAGGTTAATATTGAATGAAAATCATTTTGGAGTGTTCAATTTGTGAAATTACAAAAAAGCCAAAGGATTTACACCCCATAACCAAACCACATTTGGTTAGGCATTCTTCAATTCAACAATTCATTTGCAACAATATAAATACAAATGATTCAAAATATGGGGTGCATCATGTGCCACCCCATAGGTCAAGTTTATAGTAGCAAAAACACAATGCATGAAATGTATTGTTTTTTACAATCCTTCACATGGCATGACAAGCATGAAAAATAAACATTGTTGATTAACATGATGTTGTCTTAGTTTGCTACAAAGAACAAAAAAACACCACATATGAGGTTGGAGGTGGTTAATAAAAAAGGAAAAAAAAAAAGATAATGGTTCTTACAACCATTATTGATTTTTTTTCTATTCTACAACCTTTACAAGCCCAATGACCCTAGAGTCAACAAAAATTCACACAAAATATGATGTTGTTCATTGTTAAGGGATACATGTCAATGTCAATGGTTGAAAGCCCTTGGTTTTTGTGTCATGTGATGTAGCAATGCGATAAGGTCAAATTTCCCTTGCAAAAGCAAGTTGTTTAAAACATGTCTCAATTATGTTTATTATGGTGATGGAATTGTATATAGTCCCATCCATTGCACAACGTGAACAACCACTATTATATTTGACCTTTGGATGTCCATAACTATATTTAATATATTTACATTTATGACCAATTTTATTAATGATGAGTGGGTGTTTATGTTTTTGCCATATTAGAATAGGGTTGTTTGAAGTTCTTAACACCTTTGGAGTCACATTAATAGAACAATTGAAATATCTTTCACCTTCAACTATGAACTCACAAATAAGATCATAGTTTATGTGAAAGATCAAGGCACAAATATGAAAACCTTTGCTTTTGTGTTGACAAACATTGTATATTGTGTACCATTACAATTTTGTTCACCCTTTAATGGCACATGTTTTAGTTGTGTCATGTTTAAAACATGACACAAATGCTTAAATTTTGTGTTGGAATGAAGGAAATCAAGATGGTTGAAGCTCAAAGTGCCTTGTAGAAAACCAAATTGAATGAAAAAATAGGGAACGAGAATCAACAATGACAACTAATGTGTAAGGATATTGCCTTGAGGTTTACGAAATTAAAGACATTGATCACAACTTGATTTACTTTGAAAGTTGTTTTGTTTCAATGTTGTGAAGTTTAGGAAATTAAAGACATTGGTCACAACGTGATTTACCTTGAAAGTTATTTTGTTTAAAACAACCTTTGAATGTTTTATAGCCATTACATTTGGTAGAACCAACAAATCTCCAATTTGTAAGCTTAAGTCTTATCAAGTTCAATTTGGGCAATTGCAAAAGTTGTAATAAAAACTTTAAGCAATGTGATAAAACAATGCATTATGAACCAAACTAAGGGTTATTGATTGCTCTTCAATGTTTTATTTGTTAATTTGTCAATTTGTGGTAGATCGTGTAAGGAATATAAAACTTGAGCATCAATACTTCCACCTCTAATATTTGGAAAATTTGAAGCTAGGTTGGAAAACTTCTATGCAAGAATGGGGTTAAAGTGATCAATGTGTTGGACCTTTTTCTTGGATTTGTTGTGAATCTCAATGTTACAATTGCACACAACATGTGTGTTTTTCAACCAAATCCTTGTTTCAAAGGCCTTTAATGTATAATGGAATATGAAGGAGGGGATAACATGGTAACAATTGTGGAAAAGTATGACTAGCAAGTGTTGGTGTTTTGTGTGAAATTTTTTAAGCATTTAAACTTTGAGCATGCAAATAGCCCTCATCCATTAGCACCCAACCTTGTGGGGATTTACAACTTTTACCAAAAAGCCAATTATTTTTTTGTCACAACACTGAGTTCATAGCCAAAGCGGAAACAAGGCAAAAAAAATGGGGACCAAAAGCAAGCTAAGGCAATAAAAAGGCTTGAACAAATTAGGGAAGTGAAAAGGAAGCATTCTTGGGATTCCTAGAATGAACTCTCATTTTGGTAGTAAGGAATCCCAAGTGTTTCAAATTTCAGAACAAAAATATAAAGGTAAACCCTGTCCAAATCAAAAAATATATATCTTTAGAATTTTTTTAAAAGTGCAAGTATTGAAAATGAACCTTCATTATTCATTGGTGTTGTGAGCTAGGATTATGGCCTCAAAAAAAGGTCAAGACTAACAATTTGACTTCCAATCAATAAAACCAAAGAAACAAGGATTAAATGACATCTTATGGAAATGTGCAATATGGTGTTGGAAATGATTCATTGAGGGCTACAACTTGATACTTGGAAGCTTTTCGAATAGAGTTCATACAAGGAGGTTATGAACCTATAAAATTTCAAGATTCATAGTTTGAAAATTTTAAAAAAATCAATTTCAATGTAATGTTTGCAAAGAATTCCAAAGTGTATGTTGTGTGGGCCTCCTCCCAAGTCCATGTTGTGTGAATATAAGTTTGTGACCCAAAAGTTAGCTCCATTTACACTAACCACCTATATTGTTTGATTTGTCCAAATGATTTATATGTGAAATGCTTTTGATTGTCATATCATCTTAATCCCATTCTAAAGCTCCCACATGACCTTTTCACCCTTCAAGTGCATAGAGCTAAGGCCCTAAGTTGCATTCCATTAGAATGCCGAAAATTAGTAAAATACTTATCTTCAATACCATTGACAAGCCTAAAGATTTGTCATTTTTTGATAAAATTAAATTATCATTTAACCATTGAATATCCACAAATGACAATGATATTAGATGACCTTTACAATGGTGGAAAGAATATGAGAAATGATTGCTTACTCAACTGCATTCCTTGTTCATTGAATTTCTAGTATTTCAAAGTCTAAAATTGAAATTTAATGAATTTTTAACATTGTTGGCATATTGATAGTTTGTGATGATGTCAAATGGAGTGCAAAACTTGGACAAGCTTGTAATGATCTTGAAGAACTTGTCATAATGAAACAAGGATAGATTGCCTTCTGGTTTCTATGGGACAGAAAAGTTTTTCATGGTTCAAAAGGAAATGTTTGACAATCATGAGGATGAGCTTGAAGAGTTTAGATACTTTGAAAATGACTACTAGAAATAATCTTTGCCATTTGGTGTTGAATGTTGAATTGTAATGATTTTCTCACTATGTTGGAATGTTTTTAATAACTTGTTATTTTGCAAACAAATAACAAAAATAACATATGGCATAGATGGTGTTGAAGACTACTTGCCATAAATGTTGCAAAGTATTCAATTGTAATGATTTCAATTTTTCACTTTGCAAATCTACTTGCATTTATGACTTTTAGTAATTTTTCTAATGAACATATGTAATTAATGTTTTTTTCAATTTGCAAATCAACATTCAACAATGAATGTCTTGTGTGATTCAACTTTTGTATGAGGCTATTTTTTTTGCTTTGTTAATGTGATGTGTGTTTCCACATTGTCAACTACCCTCTAACCTTGTTATGTATGTGTGTAGTGTATGACTAGTATTTAATGCATATGGTGTCATTTGGAGTCATTTTTAATTTTGACTTTGGAATGATTTTTCCAACATTGAATGTGATGTTTATTTCAACATTTTAGTTGTTACAACCATCCCTTCTTTAATAATTATACATAACATGTGTTAAATGACATTCAAAATTGTGGCATTAGCAAGAGATTAGATAAATATTAAAATCCATTATATATAGTTGTTGGTATAAAATTGGTGAGTTACATATTCATGTCATTGCACCACCAAATCAAAAACCCTAGATTTTTTTTAAAAAAATCAAATTCGAGTATATGAATTGAATTGGTACCCCTCTTGTATCTCAATATTTTAAACACCCATTATATTAGGATTAAACACATATGTTAAAACATCAATGCCAAACCAACGTTAGTTATAATGTATGTTAGTGCTAGTTGGGTATTAGAAATTACATGAAGGTCCAAACCCTCATCAAGTATCAATGCAATTTCAAAAAGAGAGTTTATTATATTCGTGTTGGGTAGGTATTAAGGATTGCACCTATTTTCTTTGGGTATCAAGGTAATTCTTAAGGTACATATCCATGATTTTCAAAAAAAAATTCAAATACCCAATTTTGACAAATTATCATTGTTTTCAATTTTTTGAAAAAGTCAAATAATCATCCATAAACTTGCTATTTCTTTCATGAAAATTGGTGATTCTTTGAGGATTTTGAAAAAACTGGAATCAATGGCTCTTTGATTCTTAAATATTTAAAAAAACAAGAAAAAATGGCTATTAACAAAATTAAATACCCTCCCAACTCTAATATATACCTATGTTTTTCATGAAATGAAAGTATGATAGAACTACAATTGTTGAGAAAGTCAAGTTATCCAATTATGATCTAGTATTGATACATTATATAAATGAAGATGTATTAATGTATAATAAATGCAATGATGTTTG
>Ga0209611_10005350_pt1 | contig 21564 bp, 24 predicted proteins | sample S1TSphgellanicum_3_FD_187693 | JGI IMG/M metagenome (GOLD analysis project Ga0209611, IMG submission 187693) | Host-associated microbial communities from peat moss isolated from Minnesota, USA - S1T2_Fc - Sphagnum magellanicum MG (SPAdes) (version 2) | ecosystem: Host-associated > Plants > Peat...
TATACAAGGAAAAAGGTCAAAAAATGACATCAAGCTTAGCAAACAAATGTAAAGCCCAACAAATTTTTAAGCTCTGCAATGGAACATCCAAAATACACCAAGAATTTTGGCCCATGGCCCAATGCTTTAGGAAACTAGTCATTGAAAACCTACCAATCATCAATTAAACAAATCACCCAAAAAAGGGGGAGAAAAAGGTACAAGATGGAAGGACCAGGACTTCAAACAGGCTGGACTATTAGGGGAATGGGAACAAATCAAGTACCAAAGCTTTCCTTAGTTGTGAGAAGCATATCAAATAAGGAGAAGGAAAAATCATTAAAAGCACGTCTAGCATAGAAAAACCATCACTAAAGACCTCCATGGTTAGAAGGAGAAACATGTTTGTCGGGTATTGATTGTAACATCTCCCATCCTTAACTTTTGTCATGATCATGTCAACAACTCCACAAAATAAAATAGATTCACAATCATCTCAACAACTCCACAAAATAAAATAGTTTGTGAAACCAAATATGCTCAAGTAGGGTTAATGATGACAATGTTAACCAACATCTGGACATCGTGTTTAACTATAAAAGCCTAACTATGTGGCTAGTTGCTTTAGGTTTAGGGTTTTAAAGTTTAGGATTTACTATTTACAAATAGTAGATTTTGAATCAAATTTGATGTTGTGGGTTGGAGTTGGATTAATGTTGGTTGATTATCTAGTTGGGCAAGTTAGAACTAATGTTGGTTGGTTTTGGTTTTTGGTTGAGTCTAGTTTTCAATCTAGCTTCTTTTACTACGTTTAATGTTTACAATTTTCGATTGAAGCTAGATGAGATGAAAGTTTAGGGTTTCAAGTAGGTGGAGTGGTTTTAACATTGTTAAGAATGATGAATCTCATATTTTCACTAACCTTGAAATGGCAACAGGCATCATAACTAGAGGTCAATATCGAGATGGCCCACATGGACTATTGCAATCCAATTTTACTTCATCATCCTATCATTTACATCCCCTCTATTTTGTTTTAGCCAGTTTTTTGCCCTCACATAGTATGTTAGCACATTTATCTTCTTTTCCTACATTAGCCATGAGCTACTCCTCATGACCCATTAATGTTCATGGTGGAGCCCTTTCTACATCCTCCAATTTTGTGTCCTACATGTGATTGTTGTAAATATGCCTTTTATTAAGCCTTAATAATTACTTCCAAGATGATATAATACTAGGGAAAGGAAGTTCAACAATTCTTAAACACCTAGTTGACTTCCTAATTTACTCTATTACAATTTATCACTTAAAAATAACAAAATTTTATACATGAAGTGAAAAAAATTGTCCATTAAATGAGACTCCACCTTACCCCCATTTATTACCCCTTGCTAATATGTGGAAAAAGGCAACAACCTAATATTATGGCATAATAACAACAAAAAATAATTTGTATAAAAATGTAAGTATGATAATTCTACTTCACATTAAAATTATCACCACAAGGCAACAAAGGTCTCCTTTTTCTAGGAAGTGAAATACTTGAAAAACTAATACCTTAGAAAATATATGACTCTCTTAGGACTTTTTTACCTTTTGTCCAAACCTCTTACCATCTACCCCATACTCCTACCATTTATTCCACAAATCTATTATCTTATCAAAAATGAAAACATACCAACAAATTAGACAAGGGGATCCCAAGAAATATAAACACCTCTTTATTATCATGATGGAGAAGTTCATACCACCTTGTCTTCCCCTCATTCTCCATCAACACACACAAAATAAAATTTATAAAAAAAAATTTTAAAATTGAAAAGGTTGGGAAGGGAAAAAAAGGAATAAGACGAAGAAGATAAAGTGGGCAACCTAGAGAGTTTCCATCTAGAGAAGGGAAAAAAGAATCAAAGGAAGTGAAAAAGAGGTGAGGGCGAAAGGACATAGAACAGTAGAAAAATCAAAAAAATTTAAAAAACAAAAAAGAGAAATCCTCCACATTGGAGGGCAAAGGCTACCTTATTCCCCCTTCCTCAAAAGTCATTTGATCCCTAACTACCAATTCCCCCAAAGAATAATTTAAAAACCTTCGCTAATCTAATTGGGAGCATTTCCTTTCCTAGAATTTTTCCCACCTTCTAATTAAATGACTAACCAACCTTCACTTTCTAAAAGGTTTTGGTTGATTTTTCACCTACCAACCTAAATATTAACTAACTAATGGGCATCACATCCCAAATAGTAATGAAAATTACTATTGGTCAAAACATTTATCAAGCTGCCCATCTAATTAAAATAACGGACCTAGGTTAAGATAAGATTAACCCTAGGTTAACAATTGGTTTTACATAACAAAGGAAATATTAGGTCATCACTAATTAACATGTTTTGTTCATATATTTTCATTAATTATAAGGGTTGTGATGCCTTCAACATTACTAAATTCCCCCCTTCTTCCACTTGGGCATTTGTAGATATCATTGATCCCTTCCATTTGGGTTTACCATGCCCTTGTTCATATCACCATATTCCATATGCTCTTCGTGTATTCCTTTATTTGTATGCCATCAACCCATTTGACATTACAACTTGGCATGCATTTTTGTTTTTCCTTTCTTGATGTTTGTATTTTCTTTCACGAGGTGGTGAAAAAAGCCACCAAAAAACTCACACTCACTTCTATCAATACATAACAAGAAATTGGAAACATTGCATGAAGAACACATGATTAAAGACTAGGTTCTAACTTCTTGGAGAATTTTTTTAATTGCGTTAGACCCTTCTCCACCTCCATTAGCATGACTATGTTGTGCATGGGCATTTTCACATGTAGGAAAGTACATTTGAAGAATGCATGCATTGATTCCAAGCATTTCAACAATCCCATTTGATGAAATCACAACAACCCTTCACATTTTTCACCCATTAGCAAATGTCAACCTCCCCCTTTTTGTCGATGATTTCCATCAAGAAAGAAAGGTTACTTTAAACTAAAAAACCTTTATTCTCACTTTGGCACATTCACCACGTTTTTCATTTAGTGGTCCATCAAACTAACGACATCTAACCCATAGTGATTAGAGAGGTGATTTATCAACCAATTGCCCACACACTTAACATTTAGTTCAAGGATACATTTGTGGAACATTTTAATCCTCACTAATTTGGTGTGGCAACTTGGGGTGGGTGTGAAAAGGCGATCCATGAGGTTTGCGTTATGTTGGATTTGCATCCACATTGGGTCATAATACAAATGGATGTCCATATTGCCTCCAATTTTGTATCACAAATAGCCATTTTTTCATAATTATAATCTTCCACATGTACCTTGAATCGGTTTTTCCTATTTGTTCAACAATTTTATGCGTGCCCATCCCCACTATATTTCTCACAGTTTTTTCGACACGAGGATTTCATAATCATTTCATATTAGTTTAATACACAATAGGGGGATCCTTTGGGCAAAACATTATTTACCCTAACATATTTTCATGTTTTTTGCCCTACTGTAAAAGCCCACCTTACTTATGTTTATCCCTTGTTCACTAATGATATGCATATTATTGGTTATATTTTAGATATGGTCCGCACCTTTTTACAATTACAAGTGAAGTTTGTAACATTAAGACTTTCCATTCAACCAACGAAATGTGTAGCTTGGTTTCCATAAGGATTAGCCCATCCATATCACTTCCTCTAGGTTTTCTTACACCTTGCACAAATTTTCGTATTTTGGTTGCACCAATGGGTTTTATTCCATTTCTGGGTCCTTTGTCACAAAAGCGCTTCAAAAGTATCTCAACACCATAGCTAGCCTCCCTATGCTTGCAAATGAAGAGGCAACTTTTGCAATGTTTTCACTCTGTTATGGCTAGTGTTTAGGCTATTTACTATGCACTATATTTTCGTTTCTACGTATCTTGTAGCATTACATTGAGTTGGATTCGTGTACCATGGCTACATTGGAAAAGTTATTGGGCATGGGATCTTTTGGCACTACAATGGGTCATTTGGCAAGTATCTTATAGCATTACATTGAGTTGGATTCGCGTACCATGGTTACATTGGAAAAGTTATTGGGTGCAGGATCTTTTGGCACTATAGTGGGTCATTTGGCATGTCGTTAAGTCACTTTACCTACTTTTTTAAGAGGGGGGTTGGCCTTCCCTTAGTGGTTCGACTTGCTACCCTCGCCATCTTGGGATGTTGGGCTCTGATCACTACTTAATTGTTACTCATTTTTAGTGAAATGGACACTCTATTTTTCTTGTTGTGGTCACACATGTCGAAACTAACATTTTTCCTTTCCAACTAGCATTGCAAAATATCCGAACTTTATTACCCCAGGTTGTTTGTTCTTAGGTCCCCCCTTTGAAAATCTTGTGGTATAATCATATCTTTAAGCTTCTTTCATGGACTACCTACACGAACAAGAATTTGCTACACTTCTAGTAAGTGGTTTTTCAAATGCCATGTGAACATGATTTTAATTTTATGTAGGTCTAGTCACAAGCATTTGGTTTTTAATATGTCCTACCATGCTTGCATTTTGTTTGTCCTCAATTTACTTCAATATAACATTACATACTAGTTTTTGTTTACCACATCCTATAGTTGCACATCTTTCACATTATTAGTGCAGACATACCATTGATGATTTGGGTATCCATTTGCATTCATGTTCATAGAGGAATGAACACATTGTTGCCCACAATATTTTTTGGGTTACCATCATAACTATTGTTTTGGAAAATGGAGCACACGTACAGATAAAGGTTTCCCATGTTTTCCCCACCACATTCAATGCCATATCAATATATTTTTATCATGGAAGATGACTTTCAAACCTTAGTGGATGTTATGATAACTAATTTGACTTGCTTAAATATGGTATACTGTGCATTTTTCATGACAACACATGTTTGCAACAACAATCGCTTCAAAAGAAAACACAACCATATGCGGATCACTCATTAAGAGATAATTTCATTCCCCTTGCCAGGTCCAAGCATGGTAAAATGGACCAAAAAGTATGTTAGCCCAAATCCAAATTTTAAATATGGCAATTTTTCAACATAAACATAAGGAAATAGGTTCAAATTTGTTTTTAAATGTCATTGTGGAAACCTCCATGCTTTCATTGAGTTTTTATGAGTTGAATACAAATTTTGAAAACTTTAGGATAATAAAAGTAGGTAACAATTAGAACTGGAATTAACAAGTTAATATTACATTTCATGCATACTTCTACATTGAATGTTATATATATTTTGATTCTACTGTGAAAAATTTCAAAGTCCATTAGTATATTTAGCATTCCATTGATTTAAAATTAAAATAAATTTAATTTTTAATCTACTTGTGCTTGAATTTTAATCTATTTTGTAGGTTGTGACATCTACTTGATTTTGATGAATATATACAAACCTACTTTAAACATGTGGATTCAAATATAGTTGTATCAAAGTAAAAGAATTTCATATAATAAAACATTAAAATAAATAATATTTGTAAATTCAATATACCAAGCCCTACTTGATGGTCACTTTCCGTTTATGTTGCAAAAAAAATTTATTTGTTTTACCATGTTTTGACCCTACCATAAAGACTTGTGGTTGTCTTCATTCTTTTTTTTACTCCTTTTTTATTACTTGTGTTCATGCCATTATAGCCCTCCCTCACATCAACAATTTTTTAAAATTCTTGCAATGTTTATTTTTTCATTATTGGTAACTTCTATCCATAGCCTTCCAATTTGCACACAAACCATTATGATTTTTCAACATGCTGCCATGTTTGGCAAACAATTTTCATTTCTTCCACACGTTGTAGTTAGTGCACCTCACTTGCCAATATATGGTAAATGATGTTTTTTAAATTTATGATCTTCTATTTTATTAGTGTATTAATGATGTTTTGATTGTTGTGTGTTTTCATGACTTAAGTTCTTAAGCTGTTATTTTCCTTATACAATCACTAAAAAAAGGGTACACATAAGTTTGTATGTATTTTGAATATTGCAAAATAATGATTAAAAACATCAACATACAAACCTAAAAACATTCATTTAGCAAAATCAACACTACATACATCACCAACGTGGTGACAGAATAACTTTACGAACCTTAGCAAATCAACTCGCTTTGGATTTCCTCTCTATATATATTATCATGGTCTACAAATGTGGGTATTCCAACAATAAATGAATTTTCTAGAGCTAATACCCAATTGGTAGGTATGTTGGTTCTGGAGATGGAAAAGACATGGACATGCAATTTCAACAATGATTTCTTTAGATTTTCCTGAAACATCCCACTACAACAAATCAACTCAGAGCTCCCAAACATTTTCAATCTTTTCCATATTCCTACAAGATTTTCAAGCATGTTCAACTTAAGCAGGATCCCCACAAAGACCAGTCCTAATAACCCTTTTATGCCTTTCATCACTTTTGTCCTAAGGTCTCTATTAACTCTTTGACTCCTAGTTCTCTATTCACTAGCTTTAACACAGTAGAAATTATAAAGCAAAATGAATAGCACATTCACACAATGAGCTTCAAACATTCATCTTGAAAGCTCCTAACAACAATCACTAAATTGAAATCAATTAAAGTCCAAAAACTAGACTAATGCTTAACTTTCATCCTCGTCTAATGTTTATTCCTCTCCAGCACCAAGTGCCCCATCCTCCATTCAACAACTCCACATTGTTTTCCTCACACAACCAAAGAAAATCCAAGAAACAACATTCAACCATAAACTTTAAATCTAGGCACTAACACTCCATGAAAAATAACAAACAAAACTCCATAACCTGCAAACAACAAAAACAAAAGAAAATAGCAAAGACATCAAGAAGCAAAATGTGGCTCCTCTAAAGTTCATGATGGCCAACTATCTCTTCCCTTGGCATTTTCTGCTAATCATATCCATCACAACTCTTCATCCATTAGGTTACTTCTTCATCCATACCTTTATTTGGGTCTTGTTCACATTGAAAAAAAACTAACACATTTTCAAGTTACATGTGTCACCACTCCCTTCCTAAAAATCTATGACCTCATAGATATGTTATCAATATGTAAAGTGGTAGATTTGCAAGTTTCTTCTTGCCCTTTCCTAGTGTTTTTTGTCCATGTCTTTTATGACACAGGTCCTACCACCTTAATCATGTTCTTGAGTACCCTTCCCATCCTTGTATGCAACAAAAACATAGGGCCCTTCCTAGCCACCCACAAGATTTTTTTTCTTGCCAAGTTTTTACATCTTGACTTTCATGCCCTCTCTTTCAAATCCTTCAAACATCTATAACCCCTTCCTAGAAACATAAACCTTACGTTGCTTCTTTTGAGCTTGTTCAACATTCTCAAGGAAAGACTTGTGAATGTTTGAAACTAAGTACATTTTCCATATCATTTGCTCAACCATTGTTTCAAGTCCCACCTATTCATCTACCACATCACACAACCCATTCAAACTATTGTCACAGTAAGTTTAGGACTACATCCTATCAACACCATGTAAGGTGAATATCTCGTGTTGGCTTGCAGACCACAACAATATCCAAATAATATTCTTGGTAATTGAATATCCCATTCGTGTATATTGGTTGAAGATAAAATAGTCAGGCCATGTTTGATGGTTTGTATTAGTCGTTCTACCATGCCATTGCATTGTGGCCATGTTAGTGCAATAAACTGGTGTATAACATCATAGTCTTGACACAAAGCATCAAACTCCTTCATCCACTCACTACCATTATCTATGAAAACATATTTGGGCACTCCAAATTAGCATATGATCTTGTCTTCAAGGAACTTGGTTATAGTGATTACGTCATGCTCTCTCATAGGACATGCTTCACACCACTTGGAATAGTGGTCAATAACAACAAAAACATATTTATTACCACTAGATGTTTCAAGTAAAGGTCTTGCAGTATAGAGTGTTATTTGATAAAATAGATCACACATAAGTATGTTTTTCATACTTTCCACCCTAGACCTTAAATTGCCAATTTGTTTGGCCAATTGGCATTTGCCACATGTTTTGACAAACTCTTTATAAACTATGTCTTATCATGCTAGAAAAATCGTTTCTTAATTTCAACAAACGTTCTTGCTTCACCTAAATGCCCGACCTCATTATGCATTTTCTTCACTATCAAAAATCTATCATTAGGTTTAAAAACCACTAGATTCTGAAAATATAATGTGTCTTCCTACCAATGATATCTCCTCACTCTCCTCTTTGCCCTCTCAATGTCAACAGAAGTGCATTCATTTGGGTCCAATGAACCACTAGTGAGTAATTTCATATTCAAAGGATCTTCCCAAATTTCCAATAAATGGTTTGGTTTATCCCCATCCATTTCTTGTTCCATGATAATTTTGATCTTGGCCTTATCAATCAAAGTTTGTGCTTCAAGGGCTAGATTCTAGTATCCTTGTAAAGTGTATTTTAATTTCTATTGTTTAACAATCATCTAATCTTGTTCCTCATCTTGATAAAGAATGATTTTTTTCCCTTCTAAGCTTGTCCCTTGGTGTGGTCCAATGTTGCATCCTCTTTTGTAATCAATGTGAAGAGATTGTTGATTGTTTCATTTCCTTTGGTAGTGGGAGACATGGAAACATCTCGTGCAATCCCATCCAGATCCTAAATTTCACCTCCAAAAAATTTATCAACTTCATACCTGCCAATTGGGTTTCAACTCAAAACATCCACATTGGCATGTGTAGCTAGACTATCCTATGGATTATCTTGAAATGAAAGTCCTACAACATAGAAATCCATTTCCTTTTACGTCCATATGCATCTAAGATAGTTGCAAGCCATTCCAGGGGTTTGTGGTATGTTTTTAAAAGGAAGAAAATTTGGTGCAAATATTGATAGAAATGCATTATGCCCCATACAAGAACATAACACTCCCCTTCCATTGGATGGAAACTCTTCTGCATAGGAGATAATCCCTTGTTGGCATAGGCTATGACTTGTTCTTGCCTCTCATACTTTTGTGACAAGATGGCACCCACTCCCTTTATAAACCAATCTACATCCAGGATGAATGCTTGTGAAAAATTTAGTCTTGTCAACATTGGGGATGCCACAAGCTACTTCTTCAAAATTATAAATCCTCCTTGGTAGATGGGTGTCCACAAAAAATTGTCGTCCTTCTAAGTAAGGTTAAACAATGGTTCTACAATCTTGGCATACCCAAGGGATGAACACCAAATTGAACATTTGCATTGGTGTTTCATCATCCACTACCTAATTCATACCATGATTATTAAGTTTTTCAATCAGAACTTCTTCCGTTGGCATAATCTTATCAAGATTATCATCTACAATATCCTTTGATTCACTCAAGTCCTTTTTAGAAAGAGATCCATCAGTACAATTAGCAAAATCAAGAACTATTGATGCAAAATGCCATGAAGATCCTTCAATTGTACACAACTATTCCAAGTTCATTTTGTTCAAGTCTTTACTCATCTTGGTGTGTTCTGCTTCTTCTGGCATTGAAATCCTTTGAAACATATTGACATTAAGAGGCAAATTTCAATTGTTACACTAGGTCCTTTCCAAACTTGTATAACTCCCTTCTCAACATCTACAATAGCTCCAATTTTCATGATAAAGTCCAACCCTAACAATAAATCATAATTTTTGGTGTCTATGACCAAAAAGATCATTTGGCAAACCACCTTGCTAATTGTGACACGGATATTAGTGATCTTTCCCAATGCCTAAATGATTATACTTGACACAATCTTGTATGTTTCATGACTTGAAGCCAGATGCATTATACCGAGTTCTTTTACCACATAGGCTACCATGACCGACATTGATGCTTTAGTATCAACCAAACCTTCAATCAATGTTCGAATTGATTTCAAACACTAGATGAAGAGTTTTGTTATAGTGAGTTTTGTTGATGCAGACTCGTTTGATTGTAAGAATAGCCATGATAACAACTACTTATGACTGGGTTGTTTCAACATCCTTTCTTTGTCTAGCCAGTTTCACTAGGCTTTTTAAGATATTCCAACTCTTTAGGAATAATGAAGATGGTTTCCATGGGTGTTAAGGAAATCTTCCCTTTAACAAATATGACAGAATTTTTAATTTAATGTTTCTAGATCTACCCCAACATTTTTAGATTTTTTTTTCTTCTTCATGTAATTTTCCTATCCCTACTCCAAATGTAGATGCTTGTATAGGTAATCTATGTTTTGGCATCTTGATTCTAGAGAAAACATTATGTTTAACTCCACATAATTGATTTAATTTAGTCAATGTGGCTTTTTCATCATTCATTAACACTTTTAGGAAATTTGCAAAAGCAAATGGGCCCTTACCATTCTTTTTCCAATATCTATCTTATGTGTGCCCCATGCATGAACAAAAATAACACCTCAAATTGTAATTATTTGTCTTATGCCCCCCCACCACATTTAGCGCACTTTGGCCTTAATGGATAATGAGTCTAGGACATGTGGGCTTATTCACAATTGAGGTTCCAAAAAAAGGAATAAGGATTCAAGGATTTTTGTGGGGTTATTTGTTGCAAATAACATTTATTTGAAACAAATTTAAATGAAAAAAATTGAATAGTTTAATTTAAGATAACTCATGTGGTGGTTATGATTTTTCACATTCATACATAATTATGTGTGAATATTTTGGTTTATAGCCAGAAACATAGAAATTTTCAAAAATTCCCAAAATGAATTTTAATGGACAACCAAACATTTTTTTTAGCAAGATTATTTCCTTCACATGTGATCTTCACCTAAGCTAGACATTTTGAACCCATTGAACATAATGTTTTTGTCAAATGGTTAAAAAAATGAATCCTTTTCCTTATAGCCCTTTCCTTCAAAATTTCAAAACTTTGAAATTTTTGTATAATTTGGTTTTTCATTAAGTTCATATAATGAACATGTACTTTCATAGAAAGGGGCATGATTTTGTTACGAAAAAAGTTTGAAATCAATTGTAGGACTTTATGCATTCCTTTTGATTCCTTTTTTAAAAATTGTAATTTAGACCTTTGATATAGTTAGTTTATAAGACTCAAAATGACATTTACCTAATATCCAAATTATTCTAAATGCTTTTATTAATTTAACAAGACATATTTTATCATTTTGGCATACAACAATCCACAAGTATAATAATTTAAGATAAACCTCCAAAGTTGTCATTTGTAATCCTTTAAATACAAGTCATTCCTTTTTGGTACCCCAATCATGAATACATCCACATGTAAACATGATATGTTATTTTGACTTGCATAGTTGGCACTAGATGATGCCAGTCATTCCTGGACTAGGTCCTTTTTTGCCATTTGTTCTTCGTCCAAAATAGTTAATAAGAGTATCATTGAGTAATTGTAACTATTTATTGGTATTGGTTTCACTTAATGCCAATTCTTCTTCCCTCTCTTCCTATAGAGGCTCATATGGAGTTTCTCCTATCTCCCCCAACACTTTCTCCATTTCTATTGCAATTGATAAAAGTTCATCCATGTTTTGGTAGGTGCTTACCACCAACAACTTCCTCAATTTTGGTTGCAATTTGGCCAAAAATCGTCTTTTCCTCTCTACACTTGGAATGTGGCCCTTGACAAAAAGTCATTTTAACCTTTCATAATACAATTGAACCCTCTACATGGGTTCTTGATGCACCACATCCATCATAGTTCTTAACTCATCTTCATCATATACCCCATATTTTAAATGTAGCAAGGTTTGCAAAGTCTTCCAATCATCTGGTGGTGGGTCAAGTTTATGGTATTAGTCCCAAGCTTTACCTTTCAAATTGAGCTTGGCAATTTTGAAGAACTTGTTTTCATCCAACTCTTTGATTTTTACAGCCATTTGAAGCTTTTGATCTATTCAATCAAAAACATCCTCCATGTCTTCGCCTCAAAAGAACTTGTCCATACCTTTTGGATTGGTCATCCTATTTATTGAAGGTTTTCAGCACATACACCCAATCAATATTCAATTTTCCTATTTCAAGTTCATATTCCTTTTCCTCAAATTTAATAGACTATAGCTTATTGCTACCTACTCTTATGTTGTCTTCCTTCAACCATGGGACTAAATAGGTTAGAAACTTGAATGTCATATGATTGTTCATTTGCACCCTCTAGTTGCCATTCAAGTCAACCTTGATATGATTTTAAATAGAGTTTCCAACTTCTAAGTCTAGACGTACTTCCACCAATTTCTACCCTTAGAATTCTATCTCGTTCTTGGGACAACTTTTCAACTCTTGGTATGAAAAATCTGATAAAGCAAGCAGGAGAAGTATAAACCTTGGGTATCTAGATATCCCCAACCTTGGGGAATTCGTTTTTCTCCTCAAACCTTGAAACAACAACATTAAGGAATGTAAAATATGAAAAAGAAACTACACTAGAATTGTGCAATGCAATACCACTCTCCAATTCCATCAGAATTTTGATCCATATTTGTGCCTATGTATTAAACCTTCTATGACTGATTTTGACCACAAGATCTCCAACTAGTGCTTCCCTTGGATCTATTCCCATGATGCTCACTACACCAAAGCCATGCAATCGTAATATCAAAGATGCTAAGGATGGATTTTGTTTTATGCTTGAATTGTCAAACCTATGGACCATTTGATGTTCAAATAGTTTTTGGGTAGTTAGATTTTGATTATGCTCACTACTACTAGAATCTAACATCTTTTATGCATATTTAAAACCTATACTAAGGTCAAATTTTTTTAAGGAATACCAAAATATTGTCACAGTGGACCACCTTTTTTGTGCTCCTTTACATAATCCTATTGACCATGTAAAGACACAAAATGGATGAGATTGATGGAATTTAAAATTGTAATGGTTTAAAATATGGTATTTATAAAATACTTGACACATTTTGATTCATTAATATTGATGGGGACCAAAATATAGAACAAAAAAAGATTCCATTAAAAATTAGGTCATTTTTGTCCTTAGTGGTACACCTTAAAAAATTGGACCCACATAGTACAACAACTTCTACACTTAACATCTTATTCTGATCAACACATTTTAATACCAAAAAGGGGTACATATAAGTTTGTATGTACTTTGAATATTGCAAAATGATGATTAGAAACAACAAAACAACAAACCTAAAAACATTCATTCAGTAGAATCAACATTACATACATCAATGACATGTTGATAGAATAACTCTATGGACGTTGGTAGATAAGCTCACTTCAAATTTGCTCTATGTGGATTATCATGGTCTACAAGTGTGGGTATCCAAACAATAAACAAATTCTATAAAGCTAATACCCAATTGGTATAGATGTTTGTTCAGGAGATGGAAAAGACATGGGCAAGCAACTTCAACAGTGATTTCTTTACATTTTCCCAGGATTTCCCACTACAACAAATCTATTCAAAGCTCCCAAACATTCAAGTACTCAATCTTCCCCATATTCCCACTGGATTCTCAAGCATGTTCAACTTGAGTAAGATCCCCACAAAGACCAGCCTTAATAACCCCCTTGAGCTTTTCATCACTTTTGCTTTAAGGTCCTTATTGGCTCCTTAACTCCTAGTGCTCTACTCACTAGCTTTAGCACAACATAAATTATAAAGCAAAATGAACAGCACATTCACACAATGTTTTAGGCATTCATCTTGAAAGCTCCTAACAACAATCATTGAATTGAGATCAATTAGAGTCCAAAAATTAGAATCTTTAACTTTCATCCTCATTTGGTATTTATTCCTTTCCACCACCAAACACCCCATCCACCATTCAATAACTCTGCATTGTTTTTTATCACACAACCAAGAAAAACCAAAAAACAAGGCTCAGCCACAAACTTTAGATCTAAGCGCCAACACTCCATGAAGAACAACAAACGAAACTCCATAACTTGCAAACAACAAAAACACAAAAAAATAATAAAGACATCAAAAAACAAAATGTGGCTCCTCTAAAGCTCATGATGGCCAACCATCCCCTCCCTTGATGTTTTTTGCCAGTCACATCCATCGGAGCTCTTTATCCACTAAGTTACTTCTTCATCAGACCTTTACTTGGGTCTTGCTCACATTGAAAAAGAACTAACACATTTTTAGGTTACAATACTTTTTTGTGAATGGGTTCCCATCCCTACCTTTTTTATATAGATGATTTTTCTTCAATTTACTTAGGTTTTGGTTTTGAAATTCTTTTAAAATTTTGTTATTATATATTTTTTCTAAGGTTAAACATGTTATTAGTTTGAAAGAAAAATCACAATTTTGAATAATAACAATGACAGTTTTTTAAATAATAATTTAATGATGAGTGGGCAATAAGCATGTAGTTCTTACTTTTAAAACATGTCTTAAGTACACAATTATTTTCTAAATTTTGCGTGAGTTTAGGAATGTAGTTGATATAGGTGGTCATCTTTTATAGGTGGTATAATGTTGTTAACAAGAAAAAAAAAATCAGTTTTGAGCTATGTGTAGTTAGGTAGAACCATATCCAGTTTGGAACGAGCCTGTCTAAGAATGTTTTCTGAGAACCCAGAACCAAGGGTCTTGAAATGTGAAGAATTAGGTCCAAAAACAGCCCAGAGGTTCTATCAAAAATAAATAAATTCTTGAAGCAGAATTGAAAGTTCTTTCAAATTGTAAAAAAAGTTGAAACTGAGATCGAATGTTCTCTTGAAAAGTAAGAACAGACCAACACTAACTTTGTTACCTGCTATCAATCCCAAAAGTGACTAACTTTGCAAGCTTTACATATTTGTGAATAATTTGTTATCATCCCATCACTTTTACACCTTGAAGTTCCATAAGCAACCAAGACCCAAGAACTTAGGTTTCTTTCCATGAGATGGTGTGATCACAAATTTTACCCCAACAATAATTTTCCATTATATTCATTCCATCTAAGAGTAGTTCTGCTCATACTTAGGTATGATATTTGAGCCTTCAACAATATTTATTTAACATCCTAGATGGCTTCTTACTATTTCCTGATCCTCACCCATGAACATGAAAATGAGGATTGTAAAAGACAGAAGACTACTAATAACAAACCACCTGAACCAATCGTTCTACTTGACCAATCAAGAGCAAGTGTCAAACTATACAACGTCTTTTGCCTGCCATACATGCTAGGCCAAAACACTACAAAGTCAATTTTTATCATTGAATGATGAGGAGCTGACACTTGCCATCATCTTTTATGGGATAATATGTTCCCTTAAGTTCTCAACAAAGTTCCTCACAAATAAAATGTTCTTAACATTCTCAACACTAATTACCAACGTTGTATGACTCTTCTTTTTGAGATAACATTCCATTCCATTCGATTCTGACATTTTAAAATTTATGTGAAGGTTCTCTGGGTAGGGGTTTGAGGTGGGTTCTTTCAAAATTTGGACCCTTCAATTCCAGTTTTATCACATAACCTTTGGACCCAGTTTTTGAACTGAGTCCAATTTCACACACACTGCACATTTCCCAATGCTAAAGATTATGTAAGTACAAAGTTTTGCAACAAAGTAAAATAAGAGTGTATGTAAAATTGAACAAGTAATTAGAATTTAATATTTAATTATAAAGTTCAATCTACTTATTAAGATTTTTAAAAAGTCAACTTTTTTACATATGTATCCTCACCTTGTTTTCAAAACTATTTTTTCATGGTTCTGATTCTTGATGTAGCTAAACATTTTCTCCATGATCCGGTTCTTGTGTCATTCCAACAAAATCATGTCAACTCAGATCTGGGTCACAAGAAGCTGACCTGAACCCCCAGTTTTCACCATTCAAACCAGATACTCTCACAACATTGCTAGTCGCCAATCAATTTTCAGCCTGATTGCAGCTCTCCGATGGAAAGTGAAAAGTGCATTTCCATGCAGCAAGAAAGGTGGCTCCCATTTCAGTGGCTTTCCATTAGGCTCGAGTGTTGTGATCACAGCAGCCCAATGGAAAGAGATCCTTCCAGGGTGGGATGAAACAAATGCCAAGGGTTTCATCACTCCACTATTTAAGTTAGGTGGTAGCCAAATGTGCACAAAGGTAGTACCATCTGATGAAAACATAAGGGCTATTACAAGTTTTGTTTGGCCCAATTAAGGATGTAGTGAAGGACATGGAGCTACATGGGGTCACAGTGTACCAGCACCCACCAGTGCACCATGAAGGATGAATGGTAGGTGGTCAGGAAACAGTTTTCTGTTGAGATCCTGTTCCCTAGCTAACCATGGTGGTTAGCTCTCAGTTGCTTTTACCTGTGTATAAACCATCTACTTACCTAATAGTAACCTATTTTACTACCTATCTACCTATATATGAAACCTATTTCTTGAAAATTGGTTACCAAGGTGAAAGCAAATAGTAACTCAGTTGAGGTTCATCCACTACTGAGTAAAAACAGGCATCCAGTGGATGGTGCGCTGGTGAGTGCTGGTTCAGTGCAGCCGCTACATGGCATTTTATGGCCACATTAAATGGTAGTTAAATTTGGTTGATTGGATGTTCTTTGGTACCAAATGAGTACAATGATTTTTTTTTTTTGACAAATTTCGTTGCTTTTTTGACCAATTGGGAGTTTTTGTTATCTAGTGTAATTTTGACTAATTTTTCTTGCCAATTCTTTGATATCAAAGAATTGGAGGGAGGGGGGGGAACCTTGCAAACCACACATCAATTGCACAAATGAAACTCAAAATTGATCTGTGCTAGGATTGATTGAAAAATGGAATTGGGATGAAAATATCACTATTGAAATGTAGCTATTGTCATATAATGAATGTGCTGAAATTTTCAACAGAAAAATTAACATTGAAATAATTGGACAATTTGACATTCATATTTCATATTGTGTTGTATTTATTTAATTATGTGTATGAATATTTTCTAATGCTCAATGTGATGTTGGGAAACTTTTTTCAAAACTCATGACATCATTCACTTCAATAAAACTCCAAGCACTAAAGCATGTTTGGGTGAAGACAAAGAGGATGCCTTTTGACCCTTGTTGGGTGGTGCAACTCACAAGTGCCACAAAAAGAAGAACTTGCTTGTTTTGTTGCATTTGCAAATATTAATAACTCGTACTTTTTTCCTCCCACAAGTGTTTGTTGATCCCGTCATTCAGCAAAAGAGAATCGAGTTCCAACCTGCACATCAAAGATTCTTTAAGCACGGAAGCAATGAGCTTACAAAACAAGGAAGTAAGGCAAGAGAGAACAAACATATTACTTACATTTGAAGAGACTCATGAGTTCAATTTCGGGGTCCCCTTTACCACCTCCACCATTGTCACCTCCTCTGCATAGGCCTTCCATAGCTCATGTTAAGGTAACAAGTGTAGGTCATGTGGTTGTCAAGAAAAATATCATGCATGCATTGGGGCTCAAGCATGTGGTCCCATCCCTTTGTCACGCTTTTGAAGAATAGTACACACTTCAGTGGTACCTACTCTTTAGTCTTCTTCCTCAATGCCAATGCAGAGCATTTCTTTCTTAGGAGAGTGCATGTTCCAAGTTCGCATTATGTGATCAAGTTGGATTTCAATAGGGTATTCTCTTTGATTGTTTAGACATTTAACATAACTTTGATCTTCCAAATTTGGTACTACCATAAAGCATCTCCACCCAAACCCCCTATTTGGGCATCAGCTAGTGTTTACCACATCCAACATGCATTATTAATTATTCTCCCATTCCCTCCATAGTTTTTTCTTCTTAGTGAGAAATTTCACACAAATGGAAAAGATTAAAGTTAATAGGGATTTTCCCCCTCTTTTCCTGGGAGAAAAAATAGCCAAATTTTGAAATTTAAAAATTAAATTTTGTTTCCCACAGCTCCACTTGGATTTTGGGTGGGATACATCAAGGGGTATTTTTCTTACCTGGTTTTTACATTTTAGACAAGTTTTACAAACTTGTCACCACTTAATGCTAAATCATTCTTGAGATGCTTGCATACGACACAACATCAAAAATTTAGAGGAAAAAACAAAAAAACTATTGCCTCCCACCCATAAACATAAAAAATTGGTCAATATAAAGTGAGAGAATAGTTAACTCTAAATGTGTAATAAACCAAAAATGATTTTTTAATATTTCAAATCAATCTAGACAGTAGAGATTATAATAATTTGCTAGGGTAGAGTACCTCATCATCGAACACTAGATTATCACTGAACATTTTGGCAGATCTTTCTCAATTCTTCTTCATTTTCAATGATATAAAATGTTATAGGAGCACCTTCTCAAGCTTTACAAATCATCTTTAAAATGCAAAGCCGAAGTAGCAGTCAAAAAAGAGCAGTAAAGAAAATATGTTTCTTCGAATTACAAAACACATCTTTTTTTTCTTTTTTTTACAATTTTACCCCTCCTACTTCATCAATGCATAACTTTCTCATTTTTTTGGTTCAAATTGAGCAATTTAAATTATCTTGTAACTCTGAAGGCAACAAAGTAATATTTAAGGATTTTTTTGAGGGGTTTGGAAGTAGGCTATGAACTGATGATTGAGAAATTTTTGCACAAATGATTACCCCGTACTTCAGAAGGTCATAACTTTCTCACCTCTATTCCATTTTTGTCTATTTTTAGTGCGATAGATGCGTCAAGAGGAGGGAGGGTTCCATCTACTCTTAGGACATCATAAACAATGGGGCCCTCCTCATTAATCGACGACCAAACCCTACCTTAAGTGTTCGGTCACCAGCTGGTCTACCCTACCCCTTTTGAAGGATCTTCACAGTCACAATCTCATTCCAGAACTTGAAAGGCTTCTTTCTTACTTGAAAAATTGCATTTTGGCCTCTGTTTTTTTTCTTTTGTGAGTAACTAATTCACTCATTGTGAGTGTTATGTTAGAATGCATGCATTAATCTATGGCAAAGTTTCAATTCCAACCTTGGCAGATCTTGTATGAGCTCAATTTAGTTCTGCTATCTCATCATCCTTCTTGATTTTGGCTGAAATTTTTCTCAAAGGATTATGTGTTTGTAAACTCATAGTTTGATTTGTAATGAGATTTTTCAAGGGTTGGATTTGTAATCCAATTTGTGGATGAAGCTATTTTAAGTAAGGATTAAATAGAGATAAAATGATTGTAAGGCGGACTCAGGCTCTTAGGGGTGACAAGTCATCATTTGGGCCAATCATTATGACCAGCCAACCGAAAGTAATCATTTTTACTGGCTCTTTTGCAGATCATTGTATCTTTGGATATTTACATATCCCAACTCCAAACTGGTATTGGTAATGGATCCTCTTAAAATTTGCATACTAGCATGGTACTAGTGTTTGATCTTTTCCTTAAGTTTCATACCAGCATGGTACTGGTATTGGGTTTTTCCTTTAGATTTCACACAAGCCTGGCACTAGTATTGGATTTTCTTCAATGATTTTCATACCAGGTTCTCATATTAGAGTCCAAGACCGATTTTTGGCTAGTATGAGACAGGTATATTCCTGACATTGAGATTGGTATGGCCTTCGTATGAAGCTGGTATTACCTCAAGTCCTTACCAAGCTGGTGCTAGTATGAGACTGCTATAACCTCATGTCCCTAGAAAGCATGTGTCGGTACAAGGTTGATATTGCCTCAGGTCATACCAATCTGGTCAGTTCTTTGAGACCAAATATCCTGTCACTGATCTATATATCAGGGTTCCAATATAGTGTCCACCCAACATTGGTCCAAACTCAATTTCACAATACATAATGGAGGTACTTCATCCAAAGTATTGTGTACATGTCATTGTAAGGTTATCATTGGAGTTGCTCCAAGGAACTGTCAATTGGTAAATTAGTCCATATATCTTGGGTGGAGTAGATGGATAATACGGTTTTGGGCATCATTTGAATGGCTAGCTATGTTAGCTGTTAGCTCTTGGAAGAGCTTCAGAACTTGGGATGACTGTAATGGGTGTTGTGTTTAGGTCAATTTGGGAGAAAATTCACACTAATAAGGTGGTGGTGCAATTGTAAGCTTTGCAGTTTTGGTGGGGTTTGAAGTCCCTACTGTTTGGCTGCATTAGCCTCAGGCGTTGAAATGTGTTGAGAGCTTTCTGCTACCATTACCTGCACCATCACACACCTGCTTAGAATGGTTTGGCCTCAAGGCACCTTCACAATTACAATGACATAGGAAAAAATATTCTAAATCATGCAGTAGACCAAAGAAATTTGGAGCAACTCTACACCCAACAAATAAAAGTGCAAGATGATTTCTCACAAAATCTGTGAAGTAATTTTGTGATAGGTCAAATGCTCAGGATACACATGTATCATTTTCAACTACGAGCTTGATGCACCATTGCCTAAACCCTAAACCCAGCTCTTTGAACTCAAATTGTGAGCATATCTTGAGCATGGGCGTTTTTGTAACAAATAGTGATCACTTTGTGTGAAGAGTTGTCAGAAATAACTTCCTTCCACCACACATTCGAGAACAAAAAGCTCCAGGAGCTTGATTTGGGTTCTTATGAGAGTCAATATAGGATTCACATGAGTTAACTGTTTATGGACTAATATCCAGCAAGGTGTAGATGCCCAATCAGGATGAGACACACCAGTGAGTCAGCCCCTGAATCTGGTTATGGACTAGATAACCGACAAGGTGTAGATGCCCTATCAGGATGAGACACGTCAGTGAGTCAGCCCTTGAAGCTGGTCATGGACAAGATAACCGGCAACATGTAGATGCCCAATCAGGAGACATGTCAGCCCATCAGCCCGTGAAGTTGGTTATGGACCAGATAATCAGCAAGAGGTTGCAGATCACAACATATATTTAGCCATGGTATGCATCCTTGCACATACTCACTAGATTGGCATATTGTATTCACAAGGATTTGTAAGCATCTTTACTAAGCATTAAAGCAGTGCAAGTTTCTTGAGAGCCATGGAAAGCTGGGTGTACAGATTGTCCTCTGTTGTGTCACTGAAACCCAAGAAAGAAGCCATCAAAGAGTCACAAGTTCATCCCTTCGGCCTTTTTGGGTTGTATAACATAACATGGGACGTGACTACCTACAAAAGACACAGTACCCCTCACTGATGTTTGGTGTTAAATAATTCTCAAGAGGCCCCAATTGTAAGAAACAATTTTTTTTGAGCTGACACTGTGTGGGTTTCTCGAGAATTGATTTCTGAACTTACTGAACAAAGAATGCAGTGCAAACTGAGAAATCCCCAAGGTGAGTCTATATATTATCTTCTCTTGTCACTGAACCCAGAAATCAGTTCAAGCCACTGGTTTACCAGTTATCACTGTACACTCAAAATATTTCTTGGACCTTGCCTTCTTAAACTCACATTTGAAATTATGAAACATTCAAGTTAGGGATGTTGGACCCCTTGTTTGAAACAATTAAATGTGTCAACAAAATTTGCAGATTATCAGTGGCAGCTACTCTACAAGTGAGCCAGGAAGAAGTGAGCAAGGACATGGGTGCAGATGCAGAAGCCAAGAATAGTGTGTTAATGTCTGCAAGTTCGAAACACCAATGTCAACTCCAACATCTTGGTCATTAAATCTTCAATACTTAATGCAAGGAACGGGGTC
>Ga0209611_10005351_pt1 | contig 21559 bp, 15 predicted proteins | sample S1TSphgellanicum_3_FD_187693 | JGI IMG/M metagenome (GOLD analysis project Ga0209611, IMG submission 187693) | Host-associated microbial communities from peat moss isolated from Minnesota, USA - S1T2_Fc - Sphagnum magellanicum MG (SPAdes) (version 2) | ecosystem: Host-associated > Plants > Peat...
CCCCCCCAAGGCTAGAGCAGAGTTTTCTTTTCCTTGGTGAACTAGCGCAAAATTTCACCCTCCTTTGGGGAGCCACAACCACCACAACAAGAGTTTTAAACCATATGTCCACATCAGGTATAGGACAGGGGAGGTTTGTTACACCAACTCCTTAAGAGTGGGAGTGACATTGCACCTATTTCTGTGTAAGATCCTTCCTCTTGTCTAGGAGGACTATTCATGGATATAAGGTGCTTTCCAAATACACTAAGAAATTTCTCCAAATGCTTTAAAGTGTAGGGGAAGGCGCAATGGTGGGGGACATTCAAGAAATAAGGGATTAGAACTTTGAACAAGGCGGTAGCCAAGTCCAGTTGTAAATTAAGTCTGCCCCTGCATTTCAGGAATGTCCACTCATCATAAAGGCATATGTTCTCATAACCCTATGCATACATGGATTGCAACGCAGTAGGCGCAAGAGGAACTTCACACCTAACAAGACGCCTCTAGGAGGTAGACAAGGTGCCACCCATTTTTGAGGAGTCATTATCAATGCATATAAGATACCCTCCAAATACACTAGTAAATCCAAGGAAATCATAAGAAACCAATACCTAGTGACCTGACAAAACCAATAGAAAAATCCAAGGTTAATTCTATTGGAGGAGTAACCAAATAAGACAAAGCAGTTGCTTGTAGAAGACCCTGGACAATCCTCCAAAAGGTAAAACTTGCCACAGTGACTCAAACTCAGACCCAAAGGAGGGATTTGGCAGTGGACCCATATTCCCCATGGGCACAATTTCAGTCGCTCTGATGATGTGGGTCAAGGGTTTTTGTTATTTGAAATCTGAAATCTGTATAGCATTACAGCCTGGGGTGATACGTAATTGCACATGAGATCAAAAGAATTAAATTCTAGAATATTAGAGTGTCATATCTGGTTCACCTAACCAGGAAGTCAGCAGCACAAAAGAAAAAGACAAACCCAAGAAACTATCACCTAGTATATTTGTCCATTTAACAAGTGCCTACTCCAAGTCCCACAAATATGCACAAATCCACAGTAGCAATTTGTGTGGAAACTGTTCAAGGACAGAGAGTGTGACCCACATGTTCCTGAGGTCTGATCACTAGATATGAATCAGATGTACACAACAACAAAAAAAAAAAAAGAACAAGAGCCCAAACGGAAAGAAAGTTTAGTTTAGTCTCGACTTGGTGGACTGTGCAAAGCATTGCTGTTTTCAAGTTCACCTGCATAACTCCATGTGTTGGTTGCATTGGGAGGGATCTTCACCAGATCTTCCTGCTCTTTCTTCACCTCCATTTCTAGCTTCTCACTAGACAGAAAATCTGAAAATACTTGGGTTAATTGTGGTCCTTGTATGAGGACTGTTCCTTGCGTAACATCATGCACTGAATTTGATTTCATGTTTGAGTTGGGTGTTGGTGAAGTACTGGGAGAAACAAAAGGAGTTGTGGTATGAGGAGTACCAACAGCCAGTAATTGCACAGTATAAGATCCATGGTTCCTCTTTGAATGAGGGATTCCGGATTTTCCTGATGTTGGAGTTGTTGGAACAGCTGACATCGTAACAAGGTTATCAGCATATAGGATATCATCAATGCGGGCAATGATGGTGGAGGCCAAGCTCTCTAGCACCCTTGAGTAGCTCTCCAGTATTGATTGTCCTACATCCTGCAGACAAATTTGCATGAAACCTGGATCAGTAACTGGCTGCCATCCCTCTCATAAAAACACATTACATTGAATCGGAAGCAAATTCAGACTTGGGTCAATGAATGAATTGAAGGGTACAACAGACAGAGCAGCCACACATACGGCATCTTTCCATTAGGCTGTTGTGATCACAACAGCTTTGCATTATATTTTTTCAAGTAGCTGTGCTCAGTCATCTCACAGCTCTACCAGTCAAGCATCAACCAATTGCAGGAGCCATGAGAGCTGTGAGTCACGGATTGACTCACCATACAATGACATCTGTCCTTCTTTTCATGAGAACATGTGTTCCCAGAGTTCCTAACATGATTAATTACATATTTTCACCACAGTTGCACCTCTCCAATGGAAAGCCACTGGCCCTGCCGCAAGAAACAAGGCCCTATGCCAGTGGCTTTTCCATTAGGCCACTGTGATCACATCAGCCTAATGGAAGAGAACCTCAATGGTGGACTGGTTTTTGCCACTTACCCTATTATACTGTATCTTGTTCATATCCAAAGCTGTCTGTGTCAGGCCTGGAAACCGCTGTTTCAAGCAAAGGAGCAAACTTTCCGCTCTGTCAGCAACTTGCTCCCGCTTGTTCTCATCTGCAACAAAATCTTTCATCATGCCCCAAGATGATTTTGATGCCGGATTCAACTGTTTTGTCTGAATCTTCTGGTGCCATATGAGGAGTGCTGTCTCTAACCGATCTGCGATTTCCAATTTACTGTGCTCATTTGAGAGATCTAATGTAGATAGGAACTGTGCAGCTGAAAATTTCTCTGACGACAGTCCTTTGTATAGAGATTCTCCAAGGCTTGCCTTTCCACTCTGAATACACAAATAAAATTTATGATTTTCAGCACAATTGATCCATGCCATTTACACATTACTTCAAGAGTGGTTATACACCAGATCTGCCCAAACATGCTGCTGAAAAAACCGCACCTTAGGAAGGGAGTCCAAGTAGATTTGAGGGACCTCCATCTCAGACAAGACCTGCCCATTGATGGACATGGCTGCTTTAAGTATTTGGCTCGTGCACTCCCTTTGATGTTGCAACCGTCTTCTTGCCTCCACAGACAAACCATTCACCGGTACTTTTGGAGTTGGCAGCCACCATTTCTCTTCTTGCCGTTGAAGAGAGAACTTGGGACCACCCTGGTTATCTTTCTCAGCCATAACAATGCCTCGATCCACATACCAGAACTCTGTTTCAGTGTATCTGTCCAGTGAGTCCTGTTATTGAACATCCACAAAATCAAATGAGAAACTCACCAAGTGGCAAAACAAATTCCAACATTTATGAGATTGTCGAAATTGCAGAAAACTCCACAAACCAAAACTTTCAAGGGTATCAAATCATGGCAAATAAATTCCTGGACCACAGTGACTCCTGTGAAGTTCTAGATCTCAAAATTGCAACCAGATTCTTGTGTGAGTACAATAATGTAGAGACTTGTTTGCATACTCCGCCCAGTGCACAAGTCACATTCGCTGAGCGCTGCTACTCCATTGAAAAAAAAAGCACAGACAGGTGGGTCATATTATACCACTAGCATGGTATCCAACTTGCGTAAAGCTGGAAGATTTATGTGAAGATCTGAGCGGGGCCGACTCACCATCACCTGCATCAAATTACTAACAATGTTCAATACCCTAAACTCCATTTCAAACAAGATCTGGGGATGGTAGCTGAATACAACTTCTCTCTTCCTTCCCCTTGAATAACAAGGCTGTCTCGAGAGTTTGAGCTCTCCAAAACATTTGCATTCTGTGAAAGGGAGAATAAACCAGAAATTGCCATAATATCAATGAGCTATGAAGCAGGATTCCAGTGCTTGAATTTTTTAGTCCAGATCTGCACCAGTACTGAATAACTGATGGACACTCTTGATCCACAAGCCACTGATTGGTTTCTGTGTGTCAGGAGCAGGGCCCAATGAAGCAAATTGGCAGTAAGGTGTGTTTATGGGACCTTACCTCCAAGTTTGTACCATCTGGAAAAGTTTGCCACGAAGGGACCAACTCTACAATGTGATCACTGACTGAGAGAAGCCACTCCATTTCCCTCCGCCATCTTGTTCGCCGATCCTCAGCAAGTGGTTCTAGCCTCCAGAGCTCACCAAAAAGGGAAGCTGGAACCACACCCACACCCAAATCTCATTTTTGAACAACAATCTCTTACAAACAGACAGGTGACCAAAACGTCTTAATACATGGCCTACAGACAGCATATATCATAATTACTGTTTGCTGTTTCATCATTGACACCCATTGCTGGATCAACGCAAATGCTACACACAATCCATCAATAGGGTCCAGTGGCCAAACAGGATGCTGCTCTGCAGTTCACCAGTTACGTACAGACCTGCCGAAAGTTTTTTAGCATATTTGGATGGCATTTTCTACACCAAAATTTGATTTCTGAGAAATCGCAGGCAGGATCTTCTTTTTTGGGGAGGTAACTTCTGTTGTTTTGCAAATTTTAGCAGGTCTTTACGTGAGGTAAGGCCCTCAGTTGAGAGCATTACCAGAAGTGGGTCCATGCTTGGCTACTGCCTTGCACAGCCCCTTCTTCTGGTAATGCCCTCAACCTCGGGCCTTACCCTACACTTCAAGCAAGTAGCTCCTGACACTCAAATGACATACTCTTTAACTTAAGATTTATACATGCAAGTGCAAGGAAGGATTGGATGAGTTGAGGGGAGGTCAGGGTTGGAACAAGTCAGGATGATGGTAGGTTTCTTTCAGTGGGTAGTTGTGCATCAAAAGCAGATACCTGAGAGGTTTGTAATGGCATTGGAGATGGCCAAGGCTGTACAGACTCCTTTAGCACCACCAGACATGTCATCCCCAAGCAACAGCTTTGCAAATCTTTCCTTCATCAATTCTACCTCTGCAATACCAGATGGAACAAAAAAATTCCCAGCATTTAGTAATGCAACAAGATCTGTTGAAAAAGAAACATTTCTCCCTGTACAGTCCCATACTGATACCAGCCCATGGCACACTAACAAGGTTTTTTGTGAAGAGAACCCATCTTTTAAAAAACCATCCGAATTTAACCAGGCATGATTTGGGGCAACAAACATGACCCAATATTCCTCCTAGTCAATAATTCCACCTTCTTGTGCAACAGCCATTGAGCTAGCTAGCTAAGGGGTTTTATGGTTCTGGGTTCAGTCTGAAATCTTTTGCAAAGAAATGTACCAGAAAGTACTGTTTGTCTTTTCTCTCTCTTCTCCTCCCACATGAATAGATCCCTGCTCCTGTTCAATTCTGACGATGAAGGAGAAGGCTCCCCACTTGGCCAATCTGTCCTCCCAAGGGGCCAACCCAAAGGCGACGACCCATCTGAACTACTAGCCACATCTTCACCAGGTGTGTGCCTGAAGCTTATATCACCATCTCCCAGCATTTGCTCTGAGGCCAACCCATCTGTACTTATGGTGCTTGATCCATCGATGCTATGCTGCTCATACCTATCATCTGTTGATGTTGGTGTATGGCCATGAAACCCTGCTGCCCCATAATACAATGGACCAGCAACAGCATCATAGTCAGATCATGAAGGAGACTTCATGTCACCTAAGTTGGAAAGGGTTTACACAACAAGGGGAAAGAAAGATGAAGGGGGAAAAAATAAAAGCTGAATTGCCTTCACAACAGAGCTCTGGTCTTTGAATAAATGTCTGCTAAGATCTTGTGACTTTTGCATATAAAATTACCACCATGTCTGGATACTGCAACAATGCAGACATGGGTCCTTCAGATTGTACCCCATGACTTCACACGATGTCACAATAAAGAAGTTTCAGGCAGCTCAAATTTTCAGTTCTTGAGCTGAGATGACAGAAGCAAGAATGGTGACACATTCATTACCTAGCTACATTTCTGCATTCTTGATTACAATCTCCCTAAAGTCATTGATCCCCTGGCACAGACTGCATTGCTTCTTCTCCCATATAAAAACCCATCTTCAATTTACAAAATCTATGAATTGCAGAGAAAAAACTCCACAGATACACAACACTTTGATGAAGGGTAATCCTCTGAAACTATTACAGAGTAGACAATATTCACAAAAGCTGCATTTTCTCTCCAACCATGTAATCAGTCATACTCTAAAGTTCCATTAATTCAAGGCTATGGAGAAACCGTGTCTTTTCTTTCTCTTCTTAGAAGCTAGTCCAACATGAGAAAAACCAACTATTGCACCCCTCGCCTACACGCAACGTCATCAAACCTCGCATAACCCTCTTCCGCCCCGCCACCCCCACTCTGAGTGAGCTCCACCAAAACCCCAAACCCATGGATTCATCTTCACTCTTGCTCACCGTAGTGAGTAAATGCGGTGCAACAGGACGAAAACCAACCCACAAAAAAGGGGAAAAATTTAAAAGTATATCGTCACTTCCTAAGCACCGTATTTTAACGAAACTTGCAATTGTCCATTGCGCAATGCAATCTACCACCCCCCATTGCAACTACCAACACAACCAGAACACACCCCCAACTTTTTTAAAAAAAAATCCAACTTCAGCTTTTGTCATACCTTTAGAACCCCCCATTCCTTGCACGCCTACATGCTTCATTCACACACTTGGTTCTCAACCACCTCCCTACTCATAAAAACCACCACCACCAAAAACCTCACAGCAGCAGCAACAGCAGAACCACCACCACCACTTCACAGCAGCAGAACCACCACCTTCACCACCAAAAACCGCACAGCAGCAGCAGCAGCACCACCACCACCACCACCGCCAACACAGCAGCAATAGCACCTCACAGCAGAAGCAGCAACAGGAGAAGAAGCAGCAGCAAGCACCCAAGGAACTCCAGTGACGACAGTCTTCACGCAGGAGGGCGGAGAGGGGGAGGTCCGAGGGAGGGACGGAGGGAGGGCGAGCGGGAAGGGTCGGAAAAAAGGCAAAGAAGGGGGTGGGTAGGTAGGTAGGTACCTAGGAGGTGGCACTTGGCTATTGTAGGTGTGTGTCGTGGGAGTACGTGCAGAGTTCCGCCATATTTCTGGCTATTGTGGTTTTTTGTGCCACTCTCCAATGCTACCTAGGGTTGACATTCAACTTCATTCTACTTTATTTACTTTATTATTTTTTTATCAAACTGGAGTAAGGTTACAAATTACAACATTTAATATGCTTTTAGTACCTAAAAGGTTTTTAATAATAATAATAATAGTAATAATAATTTTTAACTAAAAAAATTGTGAGGTAGGTGCCAGAGTGGTAACATCCACAATGCTTTTTAGCCAGATTTGGCGATATTAAAAAATAAGCCAGTAGAAAAAAACTTGACCACCCTTTCATGTTGTATGGAGTTGTGGTGAATTTTGGTGAACATGGTTTTTTTCGTTTTTTTTTAAAGAATTTTTTTTTAGTAATTTTTTTTCCTCAAAAAGGGAATTTGGGGGGAAGAAAATTCCTTTTTCAAGATATTTTTGAAAAATGGCAAAAGAGTTTGCCACATCAGAAATCACTTCTCCTTTCTAAAGGACTGCTTTTCAGGGGCAGGGGATATGAGTTTAACACATAAAAGAGGAATTTTGTGAAAAAAATTTTAATTCGCCAAATTTTTATAGCAAGTTCCAGCAGTTAGCCAAAATACAAAAGGATTATTATAGTTTTTTTCTTTCATATTTTCTGTAGCCAAATTTGGCTATATATTCTTTTTTATGAACATCAATTTGGCCACATCACACAAAAAAAATGGGGGGAGGGAGGAGGGGGAAATCTCCTAAGTCCTCTCTTAGGCCCATTTGGGATTTATTATTATTATTATTATTACTATTATTATTTTCCCATATTTGTGATGGATTTGAAGGGAACTTTGGTGAATTTAGGACTCCCTACCATAGTAAAAATCTCCTCAAATTTTGGTTGCATCTAAAGATCATAAATATCCAATTCACATTAATACATAGACTAAAAATCAGGAGTGTTAAGTCCAAATTTAACATTTCTTTTGAGTCCATAAAGAAGATTTAATCAAATTTGGCTATAAACCATAGTTCTAAAAAAATCATATAAAAATCTAATATAAAAAATCTGATGATTAAAAACCTCCAAAAATTTTATTTTAGTAATGTAAAAAAATTTGATAATGAAAAAAGTTATTCTAAAGCAAGTTGCTACCCCTTACTTTGGGGCAGATTTTAATCCTTTAATTTAATTTAATTTTCAATTTTGTAATGTAGTCGAAGTGACAACTACCATTTAAAAAGAATTTTTAATTCAAATTTGGTTTAAGAAAACTAAGCATGTTTCTATATTTTTGGCTACCTAATAGAATGTAATATAAAAATCTAGCACATAAAAATGTTGAAACCCAATTACTTACATAGTAATAATAATAATAATGCAAGCTACAAAAATGAATTTTATGGTGGCACGTTTTTTGCTATTTTAGATTTTTTTATACATAGAAAGATTTGGAATTATGTTTTTTTTTGACGTAAAATGTGTTTTACCAGAATTTCTTTTGAAAAATAAAATAAAAACTTGGCCACTACAAACATAAATTTATCATACACAAATTGGTTTGGAACATCATGAGAAGCCCACTTCCCATGGTGAAGTTGCTCCAAAAAACGCTGGTTTCCAGCCTCTAGTCACCAAAAAAAAACAAAACTATAGTAATGAATTTTAACTGGCCAACAGGTTTTTAGCACATCAAAAGTTGCTAGAAACTGGATTCTATTTTGGGCATGTCCAATGTTCCAATAATTTATTTTTTTTTGTGATGGACCAATCAAAATACCTCCATGCAAAATAATAATAATAATGTTATTATCATTATTTATTTATTTTAAAAAAATCTTTGCTAGATATCCTTATCACCCAATTTGCTTATTAGAGGCCAATTGCAAGTACGTTTTGTGTGTGTGTACAAGAGAGACAAGGGAGGGGGATATGTTTGATCCTATTTAGATGTTTGTGGGACCAAGGTGTGGGTGGGGTTTCCCAGTGTGGGCTTTGTAGTGGGTATCATCACACTTTTTTTTTTACTACATCTTGAGTTGCTTGTGAATACTTTTGGATGAGTTCACATACGGGATTAGGGTTTTACCTTAGAGAGGTAAAGAGACCAAAAAAAACACTAGGACAACAAGCTGTGTGCATAATTCAATCATCAAGCTCCATGGTGAATTTTGCATGTCAGAAACTTTCCTGTTAAATGCCAAACTTGACTCCCCAAAACCCCATTCTTTTGATTACTATCATCACACTCATTGGGTTCAAATGTGCAAAAACTCTTTTAACTCAGAACGAATACATTAAAAGGGACCTCTAATTATTAGTGTCTTCTTCTTACAGGCATCCCAGTTTCTCTTACACTTTCACTAGGTTTTGATAGCATAAAGACAACACAACTGGCCAGTGAGTATCTCTCCCCCTCAATGCTCTAGGACCTTTTACTCCTTGTCTTTTCCTCCCAAGAGAATCCAATAAAAAAACACACACACAACCCAATCAGCCATGAAGACGAGAATTGGAGGAACCTGTCACTAACAAACTGTGCACCACATAATTATGTCTGTGCCTCAAGTCATTTTGGGTGTAAGTAGGTATCATATAATTGTAGTTGCTCAGATTGAAGGCACAGAGTTGAGCTGAGTTGAAACTTGAGTTGAGTTGAGTGGAGTTGAGATTTATAAATGCCTTGAAAATGGGTTCATAGTTATTACTGCAAAGAGATTTGTGTGTTCATTAAATTTGCCTCAACCCAGCTAGCTACATCATCTAGCTTCTTTGTACAGTTCGCCTCCTCTAGATAGGCAATCAATCATATACCCAACTGTAGATCCTTCAGTGGATTTAAAGTCAAAAAGAACCCAATGCACAGATCTCCAAAGACTGCTCTTTCTGTGACATGGGAAGTTGGAACAGAACATTTGCCTTTTGTTACCAAACTTTCAAATTTTCAAAATACAAAAGCCAGAGATGGGTTTTGGGTTTAGTGTTGTCCAACCACTCCATTCTCCCTTTTGTCAAAGAGGTTGGGAGGGAAAGGGGTAGGTTTGTAAGATGGAAGGGTAGGTTTTGTAAGTAGCTTCAAAAGCTTCAGACATACAAGAAACCATTATTTTAATTTCCTATTGACAGAATCCATCCAGTTTTCCAATCTAACAAGTCAAGGCTCAAAAAATTTCAACATCGACACAAACATTGAAAAACAGTAACCATGCCCAAAAAAAATGTGCATAACGATGCTTGACTAGCTCGAGGAATTTGCACATTCATGGTCGAGAGAAAAAGCAAGAATGACGCTACTACATCCAGGAGAGTAAACCCTAAAAACCATTCAAGAGCTTGATTTCATCAAGACTGGATGTTGTGTTAACTACCGGGACTTGGAAGTTCCAAAAATCAGAAAACAAGGATTGTATATAACAAGGGGTGTGTTGCAGTGTGGCCTTGCCATTTACATTAAAAAGTATCTTAAGGCAAAAGAAGAATTGAATTATGGAAACTCAAATATTTCACCATGCCAAAATATAATCTTCAAAACATCCTGTAAAAGAAATCAAAATCCTTCAAGAGATTATAACTCTACACCTAATCTCAAGTTTCAACACAAGCCAAATTATCATCTTTCAGAAATCCTCATATAAAAATAGACCTATTATTATTACCTAGGGGCCAAAATCCTTTAAGCTACTATACTCTATAATGAATCTAAACACAATATGCTTGCCTACCAAGGCAGGGCAATTAACAAAGATCTTGAATGTGTGATTATCTGTGTGTGCATAACTTAAGTTGCAATAAAAGGTCATGTGCTTATTCTCTCATGCGCAACTTTGCCAATACAATGTCAAAGGTCTTTGCACAAATTATGAGGATTTTGTTTTCTTGGAGACTGTGTTAATTTCACCCTTATCAAAACATTGATGCCAAGCTAGTGCTTTTTCCCAACGATTTTTTTTTTTTGACTAAATTTTTTTGGGGAATTTTGATTTTTCTAGTGCATATTTGACTACTTTTTCTTTTTTTGGGGTGAAATTTGGTCAATTTTTAAATATCGATTATTTAATTTTTAAAAACCTTGATGTCAAGGGCTTAAACTTGAAGCCTCATTGTCCCTCAAAAGACAATATCCAAACATTGCAAAGCAACAATTATTGTTGTCTACCTCGTTGCAGTTTGCAACTATAATTTGGGTTGCAGCCAAAATTAAAAGTTTTGCAAAGATCATTAGAAAATTAAGAGATCAATGATTTGGTGACAACAATATTTGATTGCAACCTTCCAAAGCAATAAACATGTTTAACAAGGAATTTTTTTCAAACATGGAGTTTATTAGAGTTTCAACACTTCAAATTATGGTTAATCTAAATAATTGTCCTATACCCACCTATTGGACAATGAGTTGGAGTTTAAATCCAAGCATCATAATTCATTGTTTGGATAACAATGAGCACGACTTTTAGTTGAATGGGAGGTATATGAAATAAGTACCATCACAACCTCAAGCTTGGATTGTGCTTTTATTTAAGGAGGGTTTTGTTTGTAGCAATCAAGGTGATGGAATTGTAAACATTTTTGGGAAAAGCCACAATGGGTGCTAAATATGTTTCAATAACAACATTCTAATTGTTATGAAAACAACAACTTTGTAAAATGGGTTCAAACTTCAAAGGAAATTGATGAAACTAAATCTAAAATGGTCTTTTGAATTGCACTGTTTTCTTAACTTTAAATTTGATTCATAAATCAAGGTTTGTAATTTGAAAGGTTGGGATCTTACTAAATGAAGTTTTCTAGAATATGCCATTATCTTGAGCATTTGTGTTGGGGTGTATTTCCATCAAGGAGTCCCACCTTCAATGGTAGAAATTAGACTTCCCACTTTTGACTTCGTGTGTTCAACATTTGCAATTCAATTTTTCAAGACTTTCAAACTACACCCCTAGTAGCACCTTCAACTTGAGAAATGATTCACTTAACTTATGGGAATATTATGTTAATAATGTTAATGATAATAAAATTATCCTTTAAAATCACCTTATATTTTATTTGCCATTGGGCTTACCTTTGCCATCTCATGATGATGAGTTTTGAGTTATCCATGAAGTCATCCATAGATTAGATTTAAGCATCAAAACTTGGCATGAGACTCCCAACACTTTCACTTGCTCTAGCAATCTCCTTTTCTCCCACAACACATAAACACACAAAATTGACTAAATTGAATAAAGGGCATTTATGCATTCATAACATTCAACAAAGATTTTTCAACCAACTAGAAATTGATCTTCCACACAATCAATGAAACACCCAATTGATGCAAGTTCCCATCCATTTCATTGTTGTGGATTACACAAATGTGCCAAAATTTGCCCATACTAAAGTCTATATCATGGGTTGCCCAATGTTTATATCTATTATTTCCTTATCCAAAGTTATAAAATCAATATCCCACACATTAGTGTTAACATTCTATTCAATGATGTCGACATACATCACAAATATGTAGATGACATTACATGTGAATATGTTATTGTTAACATTAATTTCATTAGGTTTTAGTTGAAAAAAGATGGGAACAATTTTACAATTAATCTTATGACCATATTTCATCTCACTATGAATTCAAGCAAGGATTGAATTCCACTCATTGGGTAGTTCATGAATTTTTTTTTAAAGTACAGGCAATTTGTGGCATAGTCAAGCAATCTACACAATGAAATGGATGTGAACTGGCAAACTTAAGGCAACTTAATAAGTTAGTGATGTGAACTTGATGACTTGGCAAAGTGGTCTTGACAAAGAAATGAAATCCATATGAACTTGATAGATTAAGGAGGTGGACATCACGAAATGACAAAATTAATGTCTTGAAATAATCAAGCAAAGGTATTCCATAATGAAAAGTGATAAACATATTGGGATTAATGAAGAACCTAGCTTGGTTCAACAACAAGGTGCCTAAAAATTTAATTAATTTTTACGTTTAGAAATCAAAGTAATAATATTTTATAATTAATTTTTATTTTATTTTTCTGAAAACTCGTGTTTAGGCAATTATTGTAATTGTTATAGATGCCATTAAGATAGTGATAAATGACGTTCAACTTGGTTAATTAATAGAATTTTTTTCCAATCAAAAAAAATTTCTATTAATTAACCAATAGATTAAAAATGCAACATATGGCATATCACATAATTACAAAGTTAACACATACTTATAAGATGCACAAAGTTTTCAATAATAAAAAATGATACCTAATAACTAATTCAAATACGAATTGTTTTATCCTTAAGTGATTCTAAAGAGCATAAGAGATCATGGTTCAAAGTTAATCACTTCCCCCATCCTTTTGATCTTCATATTTGGTTTATAGCCAGATTTGGCTAAATCCTCTTATGGATGATTGCCAATTCAGCTACATCACAAATTTGAAAAAAATAAAATAAAACACACACACACACACACACACACATACAGCCCCTGATTGGCATGATCCCCTGAAGATTACAAGATTTTGAAATTTTGAAATTGTCTTGAAGAATGGGAAACTAGGGTAGGAGTCAAAATAGGCAGTTGTTTGCAGTTGGATGCTAAAGAGTGTGTGATATTAAATTTGGGTAAATTAAATTCTGTACATAAGTAGTTCAAGGGGTTGAATACTTACTACCTACTTAGTAGTAGCCTTTTAGTAGGCCTTTTAGGCCTGACTGTACAAAAGATTGGACATTGCCCCAAGTGTGTGATCATTGCCTAATGTGATCATCATCTCACACACACCAAAGATTTTGAAACTTGACATGCTTCTTCTTCTTCTTCTTCTTCTTCATAACTTGCAATGAAGTGTGTGCCTTAAGTAAAGTTATGGCCAGAAGCAGGGTTTCTTTTAAGGATTTTGTGATGTAGCCAAAGTGGTGATCATCCAGAAAATAATTTAGCCAAATTTGGCTACATGCTAGATTTGAAAGTAGAAAAAAACCAAAATCCTTCTGTATTCTTGGCTACCGACTTGAACTTACCATAAAAATCTGGCGAATTAAAAAAAAATCTTCAAAATCTGGAAAAATAGGGTTTTTTTTTTCAACGAAAAATCCTTTGTATAGGTCGAAATCATATTTTTCAGGTCGAAATTTGGCGAAAATTCGCCAGTACAAGAAACACTGGCCAGAAGTTGGCTCTCACCACAACCCTTGGAAATTTTGAAATTTAGTAAAGCACCTGCAGAAAAAAAAATTAGTGCCGGGTAATGCCCCCCAAAAGCCCGGGTGTTCCCAACTTAAGTGCCCCTACCTCCTTTGTGGGGGGGGTGCAAGGGGCACTTTTTGGGGAACGTGCCTGATCTAAGGGAGTTACCCAACATAAACCACCTCAGTTGAAAAAAAAAAAAATTGATTTTCTCCCATGATACTTGATGGGTATGTATCAGGGGAAGGGAAAAAAAGGGCGGTGGGGGGCATAGGAACAAGCATTTTTTTTTTAATGTAAAAAAAAAAAAACTATGTGTTTCATTTTTCCAAAGGCACCACCTCTTTTTTTTTTCTTTTTTTAAAAATGTGATACCCAACAGATACCCGTTAACTATCCTAGGAAAAAATGCAAATAAAAACAAGATTTTTTCAATGCTGTACACAAGGTAAAGCCTGAGGGGGGGGGGGTGGGGGGGTTTCCAAAAGAAACGAGTGAGCTCAAGGCCACTTATTTCAAGAATGACTTAAGAACTTATTTTTGGAATGCCCTACTCCTTTGGCATTACCCTACTTGTAAAGGTCTGAACCTTCGGATTCCACAACTTTTCAGGCATTTCTATTTTCCATAATCGGCCATAATGGTAGATTATGTCATTAGGAACCTACGTATTTGAAGACCAGCCTAAGCAGCAAGTTCAGATCTTTCCGTCAACAAGCCAGCAAGCATTGGGTACCGGTGATGGCTCCCAGTTTGCCAAAAACTCACCTTGCGGGCTCACGTTATGGCTCATTGGGAGCAATAACAGGCACCATTCTCTAGCGAGTAAAGACCAAAAAGAAATTTTTCTAGTGTATTTGGAGCTAACGAATAGACTAGAAAATTTCTTGTGTACTTTTGAATACACTAGAAAGGTGAGCATGTTGAAAGTCGGTGCTTTTAAAAGACCTTTCTCGTCCTAAGTCTTGAAGCTGGGTGGTTGAGGCCCCTCCGGGCTCTCTCGTCGAGCAAGCATTACCCTACACAAGAAACTCCAAAACAGGGGGACTTGGGGATACGTAAAAGCTGCAAGTAGTTTTAGACTTTTGTGATGAATGTATGTAAGAAGTTCATTATAAAAAAAGAGAAAGGATTATTGACTTGGTATTATTGAGTGGGATGATTGATTACTGCCCATAACTTTATGACTACTTAGTGCTCACTCGTGCTTTGCTTTTGTTAGGTATATACAATGTCAGCGGGAACGTCTTCAGGAATCTTGTGTTTCTTCAGATAGATAGATAGATAGATAGATTTCAATGGGATCACCAAATTTGGAAGGAACTAAAGAAAGCAACTTAACCCCTAAAACGAACCTCAGGACAGTACAAATTTACACTGAAAAGCTTTAAAGCAGCCCATCTTGGGCCTGTCTGTCTGACGTCTAGGGTTTAGGGTTTGGAGCTTCTGTTGTTTGCATAGGTAGTTTAGAGCACCTGGGCTTCTACTCTCTGTCGCCGACAGCTAACGGACCTGAAGCTCCCAAAAAAACTTTTTGCTGCCACACAGAGCTCCTCTTGAGTGCGCGCGCCTTAACGGAAATGCTCAACAGCCAAAGTATGAGCAGCTCATCGGATCACTGGCAATATGTAAAGATTTGCCACTCTGAGCTCCTCTTGAGTGCGCGCCTTAACGGAAATGCTTAACAGCCAAAGTATGAGCAGCTCATTGGATCACTCGCAATGTGCAAAAGTTGCCACTCTGAGCTCCTCTTGAGTTCGTGCGCCTCACGGAAATGCTCAACCGCAAGTATGAGTGAGCAGCTGATCGGATCACTCGCAATATGCCTCTTCGCTCCTTTCGCGTGCAGCGATTAGGGTTTTCGTGCACACTCAGCGAAGTGTTTTTTTCTTTTGGGGGGATTTTTTTTCTTCAAAATGGCGAAAGTTGAGTGAAGGGTTTTGAGTCGCCAATTTTCGATTTTTTTTTTCATTGCCAGATTCTATCGTAAGTTCCAGTAGGTAGCGCAAAATATAGAAGGATGCTAAAAAAATATTTGGCTTTTGTTTTGTTTTTTACTGCAAAATCTGGCTAATGGGTGATCACCACTTTAGCTACATCACAAAATTGGGGAGAAACAAAACATGTGTCCATAGGAAGATTTAGAAAAAGTGGCAATCATCCCTAGGAAGATTTAGCCACCTTTGGCTATAAACTACATCTGAAACACAATGTTTTAATCATGCTTCTATCTTTTTGGCTACTTATTGGAAGCAAATATAGCAATCTAACCATTTTCCCTTTTTCTGACTTTTGGTGATTGAAACCCCCCAAAGAATAGCTTCATTTGTGATTTTTCATTTTAGTTTTGCCTTTTGGCAAAATTTCTCTAGTAAAACAAAGGCTAGGACTTAGAGATAACCAATGTTTCTTTTTCAATTTTGTCATGTAGTCAAGTGGCGATCATCCATCCAAGCCAATTTAGAGAAATTTGGATATAAGTAGAAATCAAAGTTAAAATCTTTAAGCATCATTTACTATTGTTGGCTACCTACTTGGAAACCTAATGTAAAATCTGATCATTTTAAAGGAATTTTTAAAAATTTCACAAGTTTTAGAAATCTAATCATTTTTCAGATTTTTTTTAAAATCACCAATTGGTGAATATGCACCACAAAACAAAATATTAATGATAACCAATAACCTTTTTCCCATTTGTTTTGTTGTTTTGAGTTTTGCAATTTGTAAAACACATGCTAAATTTGTTTTCAAGTGTTGAAGTTAAGATGTATGTACCCAATTAAATGGGTAGTATAAATGAAATTAATTTCATTATGAAACTTAAGAATCACATAATTATTAATTACATTACCTTTTCACCTTTGAAATGAAAAACATTTGAATTTGAAATTATCGCCCAATCAAATGATGTTTAGTTTATTGCATGGATATTTGAAAATTATTTTTTAAATGTTCATTTGTTTTATGTGTGTACTATATCTGGGGGAAAAAAAAAACACATTAAAGGTTTTGATATGCAAGATATTTGAAATGGACATGTTTATAATCATGTGTTGATAGAATCTATTACAAATTGAAGTTGTGGTGGGTTGGTGAAGGAGTTGGTTCACATATGTGAAAGTGAGGGTTCAATTCCCTCTCTTAACAACTTATAATTCTCTTATACTTCTAACCTATGTGATTGCATAGTTGAATGGACACTTCTAATTTATGTGATTATAAATGAAGACTTGCATAATTGTACTCAAGAACCTACATTACTATAATCAAAATGGACATGTTTACCACGACATTATTTACAATGACATCTCAATGGATATAATTGTAATTGCATTGGTAAAGATGACATGTTTGAAAGCCTACAAAATCATATAGTCAAACTTGCACATATGATTATGAAAATAGTCATTTATGAAGTCATAACTCCATAATTTTGGCAAAGTGAGACTAAAAGATTTATGATTGAACAAGGAAATTCCAATTTGAGTGGGACACTAGGCAGCCTTGGGAAAAAATGTCTTGGTTAAAAATGGTGTTTGGCATATTGTGAAGTGAGAAATGTGCTTTAGCATTGATAAAAAGCCATTGTTGCTAGCACCTAAGTTGGATTAAAACATGAGGATAAAGAAAAGTTGAAAAGGATATGCTCAAGTGGCAAGTATAGAGTGAAAAAGGTGGTTAACTACTAGTATAAGAATTGTTAATAGAAGCGAAGATTGGCCTTTTACAAGGCAAGGCAACCTATTACTATGTTAGAATAAGTCAATAACAATTTCCTAACTAAAAGAACCAAATTTTTTAATAAAAAAATCCGTCACTTTCCACACTTTGAAAGTTGAACATCTTAAGCTTTAGTATGAAGTAGAAATGAACTCTATGATTTCATTAGTGTGCCACATGATCCAAAAATGCATTAGTGTAGGACACCAAGTTGGATTATGACCAAATCTAATTATGTTTACACCCAAGCTTTTAACTATGTGGCCTTGACACATGATGAAGTTATTCATGTGGAATTGAATCTCTATCCATGCTTATGTCACGGATAATTGAGTAAAGAAATCTAATGATGATCCTTTTATCAAAAGTAACTAATGGTTTAAAGGTTGATAACTACACCATTGTCCTTATGGAAACTTTAGAGAAAGCTGGAGGGGTGAGCAGTGAAAACACTTGGGATTGTTCACAAACTCTTTTCTTTCAAGGGGTTGATAGCGTGAGCATTTTTTAAAGTTGTAAAACATGTTTGACAATGTGGATTAGCACTAACCATGCCTTTAATTTTGTTAGAGTACATTGCATGGCATAAAATTGTAGTTTGGGTTTCAGGGCATTGTTTGAATTAGGCATTGTTGAGCTTGTATAGAGGATGTTTTGGCTTACATCATGCGTATTTTCTACATAATCCAAAATGTCTTATTGAATTTATGAAGCTTGTTAATATGATGAAGATAAAAGGGCTGAAGATGTACAAAATTTGTAAAACAAAGTGAATATCTTTGTTAATGTCTCAAAAGAAGGTGTAATCAAACTATAGGGCATTATTGGTCAGGATTTTTTCTGATTAAAATAAGATTCAACTTGTTAATGTAAGTTTCCAAACTTGTACATTGCATAATTGTTTTATTAAAAAAATATAATTTTTCAATTTTCGTGGATATTGCTAATATGTTATTGGTTATTGCAAGCCAATTTGACTTTTTTACTTAATCTCTATAGGCATAAGTATGGTGCCATGACCTAAAGTTGGTAAATGTAAAGTTTACACATGGGTTTAAAATTGCATCCAACATACAAGTGGTTACATGTATGCATGCGAAAAAATAAGTGAAACAAAAAGGAATAATTTGAATGGGTTTAGAGCACATGATACACATACATGGTCATACCTCAAGGTTATATTCTAACAAATATGTATTAATAATCAATGTTTGGGGATTTGTAAATTCAATAAAAATGATTTTGTTATTTTAATGTACAAAGCTCATTTTGTTCCTTTACAATTGTATTATAATGGCTTACATCAATGTGGATTTTTTTTTCTTATGAATGTAATATGGTATGCATGAAGATGTGATTTTTTAGAAATGTACAATACATAGATAATGTATAATGCATAGGACAAACATTTTGTTCCTAGAAAATCTTTTTAATATCTATTGTGTAAACTTCCATAAATATTTTGCATTTGAATCTTCCTAATAAAATTTTAATATGGAAACAATAATAATATTACTTCCAAGTGTTTATAAACATACACTTCATTACCACATGTGTTTGAAAAATTTTAAGTTTAAAACTTCAAATGGAAATTAACAATCATATTCAGAACTTGTCACAATTTGAAGGTTCATTTTCAAATGTCAAATATACATGTTAAAAACATTTTCTTCTTTTTTTTCATTTATATTATTTCATATATAAGTCCCATATTATAAATGTTTGAGTGTAATTGTTAGTGATGATTTTGAGGTCAATTGGCTATGCATTGTTGTTGGGTTTGTGTTTACCAAACTACACACAATACCATGTACCCAAGTAGTAAAGACATGTTATATTTTGCAACTATTATTGGTAAGCATTGTGAGAACACGGAACATTCATACAAGCACCCTTGTGATCATGAGAATAAGAATGTAGTGTTTATTCACAAGTATGAGTACATGATGGGCAACACAAATCTTAATGCAACAAATTTAATGCATGTACATTATTTTTCACTATGAGATTTAAAGTTAAACATTTTCTTCTAGCTTTTTGCAACTTTTGTTTATTTTTATTTTTTGTTATTTAATATTGATTATAGGTTGGAGATTTTGATGACGAGCTTATGCATTTGGTCATTTTATGATAACTAAATTTATTGGTGTAGTGGAAGCATTTTTGGGATTTGCATCATCATTTCAACCTCAACATGTTCATAACATATTGGTGTTTATGTTAGATCCTTGATTCAAAAGCTTGCAACTCATTCATGGTTATGTGGGTCTCTAGAGCTTGATGTTTGTATTGTAACATAGTATGATTGTGAAGTATTGATGCCTCTATTATTGACTATTTAAAAAAGTTATCTCCAATTGCTATTAATGTTCAATCCATTGGTGTTGTGGTAGCAAAAGTTGGTGTAAATTTGGATCTTTAGATTCAATTGAGAAGGCTATAGTTGGGTTTTTCAAAGTAGAATTGGGATTTTTCCAAAGTACTTCAATGCAATAAATCCTTTTAGCCCTTTGACTTGGTGGGGAGAATATAAAAAACAATTTCCAAATCTATCATTCTTTGTTCATGTAGTGAAAGGTATTTTGAATTCCCAAATTGAAACTAAAAAAATCTTCAATATGGTAGGGGTCATCACAATTTAAAACATTGTCAAACCTTGGTATTGAAAATCTAAACAAGTTGGTATTTATTATGAAGAAATGGCTAGATGATTCTAGGCCAAGTTGCTCAAATGGGTTACAAATCCAGTGATGAGTACCTCACTAATGGAGATGGGGTGGTTTCAGAAAATGAGGAGCTCATTGAAGATTTTAATGTTTGAAGACAGTTGATTTGATTTGTTGAAATCTACGGAACTACATTTATGAGTAATAAATTGTGGAGCTACATTTCTAAGGTACAAATTAATCCTTGATTCTATTGGTTGTTGTTGGTTATATGTGTTATTTTGATTAGCTAACAACATTTGTTTTAATGAAACAAAATACATTACAAGACTTGTTGTTTATTGTCTATTTTGTTTGGCTCCTAATGCATTTTTTTCAAGTGGGGTCTTTAGGGCACTTGGGTTCACATATGCACAAAGAGGGGCTGAGTGCCTCAATGAATAGAATGGAAAGGAAAAGTAATGAAGCAAAACTGAAAATTTCAAAGCTTCACAATTGGTATGTTTTCCTATATGATTTTGTTCTAATATGTTATGTATGCAACAAATGAGTGCATTCAACACCCAAATCTATCATTCCAACTTGGAGATAATCTAACTATGACATTTGCAACTCTCGTTGCATTGGCAATTCCAAATTTTGACTTCTCTTTCATCAATTAAGTTGCAACAATTTTGGTAGTCATTAGGTGTAGTTTGATTTGTCTAGAACTTTATAGAATGGTTCATACATTCAACATAATTTTAAAAATTTATATGAAACAATTTCATGCCAATATTTTACTTTGAAGGATCCATGTGTGTTGTGTTTCTTTTTGAAAATTGATGGTTAAGAATGTGCTTGTCTTGCACATGCTTGGGTTGACGTATGGTGGGCTTTTGTAGGTTATGTTCAATGTTATGCCCCCATTTATGATATGTAAAAAAAAAATGTACCATAAGGCCTAATTTTGCTAAAAGTAAAACAAGCTTGGGCCCATGGGGTTTACAAATAAATGTTTTAGGTATGGTTGAAGGGACATACCCACCTCACATTGGTTCTAACCACTTATCATCCATTAGAAGGCCTACTCTTCTTGAAAGGAAAACAAGCTTGGGCCCATGGGGCTTTACAAATGAATGTTTTAGGTATGGTTGAAATGACATACCCTTCACATTGGTTATAACTTTTAACCACCTATCATCTATTCCTTCCTAAAGTTTATGAAGCTGACTGAGATAGCAATTGTGCATCTCTTGAAAAGTGTTGATGTTTTTTTTTTTTTTTTTTTAATTTTTTTTTAAAA
>Ga0209611_10005352_pt1 | contig 21554 bp, 14 predicted proteins | sample S1TSphgellanicum_3_FD_187693 | JGI IMG/M metagenome (GOLD analysis project Ga0209611, IMG submission 187693) | Host-associated microbial communities from peat moss isolated from Minnesota, USA - S1T2_Fc - Sphagnum magellanicum MG (SPAdes) (version 2) | ecosystem: Host-associated > Plants > Peat...
TTTTTTTTTTTTTTTTTTTTTTTTTTTTTTTTTTGAAAAAAAAGTGGGGGGGGGGGGGGGGGGGGGGGCAAAAAAACCCCTATCATTTTGGACAAGTCCATTTTAACATGTCTAGTGTGATTAGGGTGGTCTTTTTTACTAGTAAAATAAGGACCATTTGACTAATCAAATGATTTAAATAATTTTATTTTAATATTATTATAAAAAATAATTTGTAGGCAAGCAGGTAGGTTGTAAAAATGTAGGTAGGTAAGTGGTAGCCTAGCCTAGCTACCTACTTTAAATCCCTAAGCATATACATAATTACAAATATTAGGATTTGAACCTTTGACCTCTCCAATGATAAACCAAATATTTAACCAATGGACCACACCATCAAAAGGTGTTCAACTTTTGTCAAGAGTTTTATTTCACATGTTTATTTTGACCCATCATTACGAGACTATGAAATATGTAAATAGGTATGTTGTAGGAATTGCTAGTAGGTGGGTGGGTGGGTAGGTAAGTAAGAAGGTAGGTGGGTGGGCGGGTGGCTAGTTAGATAAGTAGATAGGTAGATAGGTAGGTAATTAATAAGTATCGTGGGTGGGTGGGTAGGCCAATAAGTGGGTGGCCGATAGGTAAATAAGTAGGTAGGGAAGTAGGTGGGCGAGCGGGTGGGTAGGTGAATAGGTTGTAGTAGGTAAATAAGTAGGTTGATAGGTGGGTAGGTAGGTCGGTAAGAATGTTGTAGAATATAGTAGATAGGTAGGTAGGATGCCCCATTTGATTATAATAACATTGGCCATCTTGACTAAATGTTCTACTTGATCAAAGCCCCATTGACCATTTTGACCAAATGTGTCATTTGTTGATGTCTAATTGACTAAACATCATTGGCCATTTTGACCAAGGTGATCAAATTTTTGTCCAATTTGACTAGATGTCCAAGTTAACAAATAGTCAAATAGGTCATTTCAACCAAGATAGTCAAAAGATACACATGTCATGCAAGCCCCTAGCCCAGGCTTCATAAGTTTTGAGATTTGTTAAAAATAGCCAGGATATCTCAAAGTCAAGTCCGTCGCGGTCTGAAAATTAACAAAGTTGCGTGGGATCACTAGAATGATGAGCAAGAAGGCGACCTCGTTCCAGAAGGCGCACATGCTGGACTTCACCCTCGAGATCGTCTCAACGGACGCTCATGGTGACGTCATGGTCCGGTGCTTGTTCTACTTGTACCAGGGCCAAGATGTGGTCAAGGTCGACGTCGTGGGGTGGAAGTGCAAACATCGCAGTGACATTAAATATTTCACGAAGCCGTTCTCCCCGTTCAAGTATCGTAGTCACCACGAGGGGCAACATGTGGCGTCGTGGACGGAGTACCAGGGGATGTCGGTCGACCAAAAGAAACAATATTTCAATGGGCGCATCAAGGTGACCAACACGCTACATCACCACTTTGATCTGCACAAGGACACGTATGAGTTCTTCATTTGTACCGAGATCGTCGATGTCATTATTGGCGACCTTTTCTTCCGCGATGATGAGCAGCTCGAGAACATTAACGCCGACAATGGCGAACATAATTCGACCGATGTAGTCCACAAGAAACACATTGAGAAGCAAAACGAGAAAAAGAATGTGATGAAACTATTCTGCAAGGAGAACGATGCGCCCGTCTACATGGTGACCATCAAGGACATCTTGTGTTTCGACCTAGCCATGGATTACGTCGGCATCAACTTGTTGTTCCGACAGAAGGCGGCCATCATCCAAAAAGCCAAGGACCGCACGAAGACGGTGAAAGTTGCGGACTTCAATGACCGCATCATCGGTCAGTACATGCGCGTCTTGGTCGTTGTCGCGTTGCAACAAATCGCCAACATCCACGACAATGAGTCGGTTTGGGCCCTATCACTGGTTAGCGACGTAAGCACGCATCGTGGCTAGTCATTCTTTGACTTGCACGTACGTCTTTGCTATCGTGGCAAGCTGGTTAACTTGCACCTTGTCGCGATGCCCATGTTCAAACACCATTCTATTGTCAACATTTTCAATTTAATTGCCAAGTTCATGGACGTGATGTACATCAAATGGCGTGCCAAGCTGATCGACGTGTCGACGAACGGCAAGAACACCATGATAGGCCATCATGTTAGCATCGTCATTCGCTTCGTCAATTGCGCCAACAACAACGTGCTGCACATTTAGTGCACATCACATCAGATCGACATTGTGGTCAAGGCAGCAGCCGAGGGCATCGACAATGGCATTTGGGTCAAGTAGGCCTACACATTCTCGGTCTACCTACGCGCATAGGACAACCTGATCATCGCCATGAACGTTGTGAGGTGACTTTTCGTCCCTCTATTTTCGGTTCTACAAGGTGATTATGCTTGAAAGCATAAATGCTACTAATGAAGGAAAAATACAAGTGTAATTTTAAATGTTAGATCGCATTTGTAGTTGAAATTAAGTAGCCCACCTTCTATGCATCATTTATGATTAGAACTGATGGATATATATTTTCAAGTTCACACACTACACATCCTAGGACTTCATGTCAAATTATCATTCAATTAAACCAATGTTTAAGGATTCAACACCATGTCCAACATAGCTGCAGACCACTAGTCACTTGAAATGTTTTTTCTCACACATATGTCATTCAAATTCGACTTGCCATATCTTTCTAGAAAGCTAACAACAAGGCGCATCTTGCTACCAAATCCTAGGCTCTGCAGCTAAACCAGCAAGAAGTTATGTTACAAAACCTGAGAGGGTTTTTACAAAGGTGATAATTCAACCTTGTTGCAGACCATTAGTCACTTAAAACATCATTTCTAACACATACATTATTCAAATCATGCTTGCCTTAGCTCATTAGAAAGCTAACTACAAGGTGCACCAAGCTACCAAATCTTAAGATTTACAGTTACACCAGTAAAGAGTTATACTACCAAACTCGAGAGGGTTTTTATGAAGGCAGTCGGTTCAACTTGACTGCAGACCCTCATTCACTAAAAACTCATTTCTAACACATACCTTATTCAAATCCGGCTTGCCTTAGCTCGTTAGAAAGCTAACTACAAGATGCAACTTGCTACCAAATCTCAAGATCTGATATTAAACTAGTGAGAAGTTATGCTATGAAACCCGAGAGGGTTTGTGAGATTTCTCTAAAGTTCCAACCTTCCAACACTGTCACTACCCACCCCCATTCCTTCAAAACTATTACAAGATTTTAATTCTACTTTCCTTCCTTCTTCCCTCTACTAAGACTAATCATTATTTGCCTCTTCAAGAAGCTTATGGAAACAAGTATTCAAGATTGCATGAAAATTATTTCCGAGGCAAGAGAGGGCTCCCAATGATCCGAGTCCGCCTTTTAAAGAGAAGGAGAAGGGAGGTGAAGGTGGATCCAAAACTTGGTGGCCAATGGAATGTTCCAAGCTTGGTGGCCATTGGAATGTTCCAAGCTTGGTGGCCATTGGAAGGTCCCAAGCTTGGTGGCCAATGGAAGGTGAAGAAAAAACACCTTTTCACCTCTTCCATTTTCCCCTAACAACCTTTACTTACACCTTCAATTTTTTTTTCCTTTGACCTTACAATTTTACTTTACCATGGTCCTAAGCCGTTACTCATGCCTTTTTTTCCTTTTTTTCGATCTATAAATTACGAGTGCGCACCTCAACGTAACAAGTCTTTCACACTTTCATTGTCGATTTGATTTTGATTGACGATCTGACTTTTTTTTCCTTTCCTTGAAATTATGACGTCATGCATGGTCACATCTTACGGGCCGCAAGTCGCACAAGCAAATGAAGAACCGCCTCCAAAGTCGTCTTTAGATCTTACCCTAACACAGCATCCTCGTGATGAAGAATCCGAACCTCAAGAGGTGCATGTTCGTCTTGAAGTCGAACCTCCTCGAGCCTAGTACTATCATATTTCTCTGAACTCTCGCACCCTGATGATTTTGTTGCAAATCAACCCCGCTTTTGGTGATGAACCTGAAACCGTTTGTGAAGGTTGTTATGAAATTGAAGATATTTCTATCTTCGCATGGTCTTCAGTTCCCAGCGTTGGTCACTATCGTTGGTTACGTGGTCCGATTTGTCGACTGCCTCCCAATAACAAGGCGGACTACCTAGTTCGCACCATTTGACGCATCTTAGATTTCCTGCAGTTGTGAATTATGACTAAGGCATAATTCATGATTTTACATGTACTTGCAGCTCCTTGCTGAACTTATCCCTATTATAAATAAATGTTTCAATTATCATCAGACTCCTATTACCATTAGCACACTATCATACTATCTATTTAATCGTTGAATTGCCTCGAATTAACCTTATGTTCAACGGCTTGAAGATTGTTTTATCTCTATTAAATCTTTCATTAACATCCCTTTAACTACTTCAAGAATTTCTAACATCCTTGCTACTCCCTAAATACCATAACAAGACTAATGTTATGTTGAACACCGTAGATTTTGGTGTCTACTTCTACCCCCAACCCTGTAGAGATTTCTCACCCCTAATTACGCAACAGAGTTTCTAAAACTGTCGTTATTAGCCTTTGCTGATGAAAAGAACTAATCCAACTCCTTATTCACTAATAACGCATTTCAGAAAAGAAAATAACCCCCCTTCGCATTAAGCACATTCATCATTCCTTATAAAGTCACTAAAAGCCCTTAATAACCTTACCTCACTCAAATAACCTTGATGTAACTTTTAAAAATTGTGACTACCGCACATGGTTGTGTCGGTATGGTTCACAAACATCAAGTGCCCGAAGGAGACGAATCGTTGGGCGCACTTGGGCCGCTTGCTGAACTTCTACAAGTCGTATCGCCGCCCGTTCCTAGAGCACACCAAGGACAAGCCGCCCGACCTGATGCTGTTGGACCAATGGTGGATCATCACGTACGTGGTGGCGCCGGCGATCGATGCGATCAATGTCACATTGGCCCAATTGCAGGCCAGGTCGTTGATGATTAGCCAGCAGGAAACTTTCGTGCAGAACTTGTTCGACACGATCATTGCCATGTTTGAGATCGAGTTTGGCGATGCTGATGGCAGCGAGGCTCGCAAGGACGATGCCTATGTGCAGCAGGGCTCGTTACATATCTCGGCTGTGGCGATTGTCGACCACATCAAGAATCAAGGCTCGTTCGCACGTGATTACTATGAGCGCCTTGAAGCAGCTGATCAACAAGACATGATTAATCACATCGCCACATACGTGATGGCACTAATCATTGGGCTGCATTCAGTTAAGGCTGAACGAGACGACGACAATCACGCGTTGGACAAGGATGCATTGCTTGTGTTGCCCGCTCAATTGGTCAAGCTGTGTTATGGCGTCTTCCTGAAGGATGTGCTAGACCCGTTCCGACAACATGTCTCTTCATTCTGGTCCGAAGAAAACATGGAGTAGGTTGAGGTCGAGCATTGCGAGCTTCTCCAACTTTACAACTCTGACACCATTCGACACCATCCTGTGCGACATCATCGACAAACACAATCACACGACCATGTTCAATGACGCGTGGGACTATGCCCCAGGTCAGTTCGAAAGCCTGCATTCGTTCTACGGTGGGTTGGCGACCGTGCTTGCTAACATGACATCTATCGAATCGGACTTTTCGATCCTAAAATGGGAGCTGGATGAAAATCACACGGCACTCATGCACATGTCGCTTGAAGGAATCTTCCAAGCCAAGCAGCGCCTTGTCCTGCATATGCTTCCGCATTGAACACAACGAAATCAAATACAACACCATGTGTCGTATCAAAACTAAATTAGTTTTGTTAAAGTTTAAATTTCTAAAAACTTATGAGGCCTGCCCTAGCCTCTAGTCAAAATGTACATGTTTACTAGTCAAGAAAGACCAATTAATAAACTTGGATTGCTTAAAAAACCAAGAATTATAGTAGTGGGTATTTCCCACCACATGCTTTATAAATTATATACTCTTGGCAATAAACATACATTTGTTAAGGTTTAATTTCAAATTAACCTCCTTCAAATGTTGCAACACCATCTCGATATGTTGAAGGTGTTATTCCTAGGTGGCATTATGTATATTCAAGCCATCCACAAACACCTTTAGGAATTTTTACATCCAATCTACAAAAATCTTTGTCATGGTGCGTGAGAAAGTGTTAGTGACATTTTTGAAGCTAAATGGTATAATTAACCATTCATACAATCCATATTTCATTGTCAATGTAATTTTCTTCACATTTTTTGAATTCATTCACACCTACCAAAATTCACATTACAAGTTGAGTGTAGAAAACCACTTTTGGCAAAACCAAGTTGGGACAAAACATCTTCAATGAAGGGCATTAGATGTGCATCTTTTCAAGTTTGCATATTTAATGGGCAATAATCACCATAAAAAAATCTATTGATGTCTTTTTTAATTAATAATTTGACCTTGCAAGCATATTCCGAGGTGCTAAACTTCATTTTCCTTAGATGCATTAATGTTTGGATCTGTTGATTAACTTCTGTTTCTTCCCAAAAGGACAACCTATTTGGAAAAGTCCTACACAGAAAGAACCTTTAGATGTCAATCGTATGCTCTCCAATTATGCAACAACCTAATTCCCCTTTATTCCATGCAAAGAAGTTTGGATAGTTGTCGTAACTTTAGCCTTGGGTTCGTGACCAAGGCAAGGGCTTACAAAGGTGAGGGCCAAGAATGAAGCCCAGGAGTCACATTTCATGCTCATGGGAATGTAGGAAAATGTGAGGGAATGAACCCCCACACTCCCAAGTGAGCACATTCCTAAGTGAACTCCAACTTTGGGAATTGGAGTGCCGATGGACTTCCGAATTTTCAGAGGGCGATTGCAGGGGTCAAAACTCATTGGATTAAATAATTTCTTATATCATTAGAAGTCTCTTGGAACATAGATGTCTAAAATGAGTTCGATGACCCATTTGGGTACTTAGGGCATAAGTTATGGTCAAAAGAAAGGTCAGGAGTCAAACTGTCAATTTGATTCCCGATCACTAAAAGTTGAAAATCGCCCACATTTACTCGCTTGCAGGTGGTGTGCCACATATCGTTGAAAAGTTCTTGACAAGGGCTACAACTTTGCTTTAAACCTCATCTCAATCAAAGATTTGCACAAGAAGTTATGAGCTTCCAAAATCACAGGAGTCCCAATTCCGAGAATTTTGGGATTCCCAACTTGGGAGTCTCGGGACAAAATGACATGACACACCCCCATCACCACCATGTCTGACCTCTTACATGTAGTTGCTTGTTGAGACAAAAAGATTTTGACATCCAATTTATGTTAACTTCACATTTTATAAATTAATCATTTTCATTTTCCTTTTTCCCTTTTACATTTTTTGGATTTGTAGTGTGTTTATAATCACAATTTTGCAAGGTTAATACATAATGGCCCTAAGATGCATTTTAAGATCTTTTTCCATTATGTTGTTGTGATAATAATTAATATGGTGTGATCCCACAACCTAACAGAAAGTATTTGAAATGAAACCTTGGTTCATGTTGCACAAAGAAACACTTTTCATTGCAATCATAATTTAATAGCACAATTTGATTCCAACAAAAGATTATTCTTGTTGAAGCTTTTACCAACAACTAGATTGAGAACCAATAAAAAATTGATGAACATTAATATTGACCAATGTTGGTTTGGTATTGACTTTTAAACATACAAACTTGGTCCCAATATTGGATGGTTTAAAAAAAATTGATATCAACTTGGTCTTAGTATTGGGTGCTTTTAAAAACTTCCATATCAACTTGTTCTTGTACAAGGTTGCTATTATTAATGTTGGCCAAATATCAAATTCACTAGGTTTCAAGTCTATTTGTAGTTTGGTTTTTAATTAATAACTTAGCTTTCATTTTGAGTGAGATGTGACACTTTGAAAACTAGTTGGGTATCACAAAGGCTTAGACCTAATACTCATGGTGGTTATCAAGTGAACCCTCAAAGTTGGTTCTCATGCTTGTATAAGTTCATCAAAACCCAAGTGAAACACCACAATTTTAAAACTAGTTGGGTATCACAAAGGCTGAGACCTAATACTTCTGGAGGTTATCAAACAAATCTTCAAGGTTGACTCTCATGCTTATGTAAGTTTACCAAAACTCAAATAGTTAAAATCACTTATCCATTATTATAATTACAAGATTTGAACCCAAGACTTTCTAACTATCCTAAAAACATTACACATTATGTCACAACCTTTTATGTGTACATAAGGAAGTTGAACTTTAGATTAAAAATTTACACATGTCAATTGTTTTAACTTAAAAACCATTAGGATGAATGAACATTAGATAAAAATAATCATATGCATTTAAAAAAAAAAAAAAAAAGTTCATTTAGGTGAAAACAATTGGTTTGAAAATCAACGATTTTCATTTTGATGATAATCTGAAAATTGAACCTAACCTAGTCTTAAATCAAACTTCTCTAAATTCATTGTGAAAATAATCAAAATCGAAAGTTTAAAAATTGAAAAAATCGGTCTCAAAACCAAACCAAAGGTTCCATAAAAAAATTATATAAAGAAAACAGCTGAGACCAAAAGTTTTTTTGAAATAAAAAACCAAACTACATTAGTTTCAATATGTTTCAAAAATATTATAAACATTTTATAGACCATAGTCCAATACAAATGTATACACAACATATAAAATATCAGCCATGTTTTTTGGTCCTTGGCATCCAATTGTCTTAAAGGATGCTTTTTAATTCCAAAAAACATGTAAATTTTATATTCAGATCTCAATTAAATTAAGGATCCAAATGTCAAAATTGATGGCTTGCATATTGCCATTTATGTAAATTATTTAAAAAGATGTTAAATTGATATTGATGATGGTACTCTTCACATGTTCATATATTCAATGTACAATATTTTACGGTTGCTCATATTTTTGGTGTTTATTGCACATCAATTTTTAAATCCAATGGCATGAACCATTACATGGGGTTAGACAATGAAAAACAAATTGAATCGCACATAATTAATTAGAACAAAGGGATGCTTTTGATGAACTTCATGGACATTGCAATGAGTTGTTCAGTAAGGATTTTAATTATGTTTAATGTAAACACAAAAATATTCTTACTCAAAACTGGCCTAAAATGGTGTTCTTATAGTAGTATATTGTAGTTGCCAAATTCCAAAAATTTTGATTTCATGGAAAGTTGCCAAATTTTTCTATTAGGCTATAAGGTATATCCTTTATCAAAAACTATGAAAGATAGTTAAAATCTTTTGTCTATCATATCCTACTTTTAGCCAAATTTGGCTAAACCATGGATGATTACCACCTCAGCTACATCACAAAAACAAAAGAAATTATATTAAGCAAATGAAGTCTTTGCATAAGCATGTTTTGATGACAATATATTGCAAAGCATGCATATCAAAACAAAGAAACACAAAACCAAAAATGACACAAAAACAAAAATAGAAACAAACAAGGGGTGTGTGACATTGTGGCCTTGCCATTTAAATTAAAAAGTATCTTGAGGAAAAAGAAGAATTACAAAACTTCAAATATTTCACCATGCAAAAATATGATCTTCAGAAAAATCCTCTAAAAGAAACCACAATTCTTCACAAGACATACCAGCTAGTGCACCTCCATCACTACCTGATTTGTGTCAGACGATTGTGTCTTCCACTTCATTGATATTGTTTTGATTGTCTTGGTTTTCCTTTTGTAGTGCACCTCCATCACTAGCTGATTTGTGGCAGACGATTGCATCTTCCGCTTTCTTACTTCTGTTTTGATTGTCCTGGTTTTCCTTTCGTAGTGCACCTCCATCACTAGCTGATTTGTGGCAGATGATTGCGTCTTCCACTTCATTACTAATGTTTTGATTGTCGTGGTTTTCCTTTTGTCTGTTTACATTTGCTTCAACATGCCTTGTTGTACTTTTTGTTGAGCTTTCCATCCTTGCTTATATACATATAAATATATAAGGTTTTCCCTTCAAGATATTGTAACTCTATAACTAATCTCAAGTTTCATCACAGCCCAAAATCCCTTAAGCTACTATACTCTACAATAAATGTAAACACAATATCCTTGCCTTGGTAGGCAAGGCTAACAAGTACAAACTTGCTGACTCTATCTCTGTCTCTCTTGGTTTTTAATGTTTTGAGGTTTAGGGTTTCTGGGCCATAAACCCTAGAACCTCTTCTTCTTCCCCATTGAATCTGGAATAGGGTGCAAGGGAGAGAGAGAGACAGACAGAGTACATGCAAGAGAGAAAGCACAGAGCTTTGAAAACAAAATGGAAGTGTACTCTCAGCCTGGAAGGCAGAACATGGAGGAAAAAATGGTCTGCTGCACCCTAGGCTGGGAGACAAGCTCAGAACAAAAAACCTTTGCAGAGCTTGTTGACATGGATATTGCACAGCTATGACTCGAATCCCTTCCATCAATGCTTTCACATCCAAGGAAGGCGCTCTTAAGGGCCATGCTTCTTCCACAACGCTCATCTCCTAAATCTTGAGCTCTGGCAGCAGGAAAAAAAACAAACCAGAAGAAACCCAAAATAATAATAATAATAATAAAGCTCCAAGAACCACAAGCAAGGATCAGTGCAAGGATGAGGCGTCACCACAGGTGATGGAGATGGAGAAGGAGCTCTGGAAACGGATGGGAGAGAGACAGAGAGTTCAGGAGGATGTGGATTGCTGTGAGGACGAAGTCTAGGCTGCACACTTGATTTCAAGCCGGCAGTCTTCGCCTTTTTCTTCATCCTACCGAAAACTCTTTTTAAAAAAAGAAAATAAAATTGCACTATGCTGCTGCCAGATTCATGTGCAAGAGCTTGCGACGGCGCATTGTCATATCTCTGGCAAACACCGGGGCACTCTTCTTCTTATCTCATCCCGTCTCCGCCTCTCCACCCCCCGTCTCTCTCGTGTTCCTTTCCAACCATCTCCCCTGCTCAGACCTTTTACAAATCACCATCATCTCCTATGAAATCTTTCTCCTGATCTTCTGTCTCTTTCTTCATCACTTCCTATCAACGACAAGCTTGACCCACAATTCTAAACCCCATCTCGAGAGCTGTAAAAAAACACACAGTTCATCTTCTCCATGACATCTCAACTATCTAAAACTCATGAACCCAAAATAAAAGATCACAGAGAAGAATACAACTCAGCCAAAAGGACCGGTTCCTGGAAGCTTATAAGGCATGGAAACCAAGATTAAGGTTTCCCTCAATGGTGACTTCAGAGATAGAGGTACTGACAGGCCTGGAGGGAAGTCATGCCTCCCTGATGCATCTGCAACCATAACAAACAAGACAATCCAAATGACCAAGAACATAGACAAGATTGTCTTTAATGTGACAGCACGGGAATGTCTGTGACCGTGTCAATCACAGAAGAAAGCCAAAAAAACCTTGAAAAAGAGTACACGCATTAAGAAGGAAAAACACAGAACAACAGACAACAAGGGAAAAGCAAATAAGGACCAAGTGGAGTTCCAAAAGCCTTCCCACTTACAGGACTCTAAACAAAATCACTCAGAAGACAAAAAAGGCTGAAAAAGGAAACTTCTCTTTAGTGAGCAACCCTCTGAATCTTCTTTGACAGAATCATTAGAGGGCAGTCTTGTTTATTCTTCGGAAGGATGATAAGACTGACCCATCTGAGGAACAAAGAAAAAACTTACAACTACAAAGCCGCAATCACGACAACCTGTAAAACTGACCATTGTTGATGCTGGTGCCATCAGCCCCCACACAGTTACATGAAGTGGGAAGAGCGGTGAAGTGTTGCCCTTAAAGGAAGGCTCAGAGGTGTAAAGGAAAAAAAAAAATCCATTGGCAGATTGCCTCATCTTCGGGAAAAAAAAAACCTCATCAAGGCCTCAAGAGTTGAGCTTCACCATCCCACAGACTGAATCCATTTACAGCTCAAAGTACTAGATTACAAAACACACATATCACGCCCAGAAACACTTGAAACAGGAGCAAATAGACAATAAGAAAAATCTCTGAAACCATATAATACATCAAGCTACAGACAATAAGCAAGGCTCTGAAAACGTGCTTCCGCATTGAGCTACATGTCAAACAATAGAGAGAAACACACGAAAGAAAAAACCCTATTGTGCCCAAGAAGAAGCCGCAAACCCCAAGGCAAGGATTTTAGGGTTTGAGGCTTCTTCTTCTTCTTCTTCTTCTTCTACTGCTACTGAACAATGTGTGGATTCCGCACGGCTGTAATGTCAAGTACACAAACTGACCCCCAAATTCCAGTCGGGCAGTTTAGCTAAATATTATTATTTTAATTTTCTTTTTTTCTTTTTTTTTTCCCCTTTTTTTCCTTCCAAGAAGGAAAATGCAGTTCAGATTAGGTCAGAGAAATTGATGGAAAAAGGCACCTATTGAAAATTTCCTCATAAATATTGAATATAATTTTGGAGAAAAAAAATTTGAAAAACTAGACACAAATTCAAAAAAGACATTTTTTCATGTGTCTTTGCTTTGAGCTAACTAGAGTCCAATTTTGGAATTGTTTTCAAGTCACAACTTATGACTTGTGGAATTTAAAGTTTTTTAAAAATTTAAGCTAGCTTTGACGGTTTCATTGTCATTGAAATTAATTTTTAAAAATTTCAAAAATAAAATATATTTAAAAACATTTCAAAAGATTGTCTATTTTCAATTCACAAATATGTTATGTGAAAAAGAAAAAAAATTTGATTTTTTTTTATGCTCTACAAGTAAATAGAATGAGTGTTGAAGCTACCGAGGTACTATGATATATGACAAACCAAATGAAACAAAATCAAATATTTGATCATTTTACAGGTTAGTTCATTTAGGTAGTATATAAATCAATTATCCATTATTCAATTAAATATATTTTTAATGGTCTTTTCAAATTAAAAGTGGGATTTATTTTTTGAATAATTTGTTTACTTGTCCCTTCTAGAAAAAGGGGGAGATTTTAAGGATAATTGCACTTTGAAAGATTGCCTTGAAAATACATTACGGACATAACATAATACATTACGGATTTAAAACATAACATAACACTCATGCAAAAAACAAACAAAATATTACACCCAATAACATGACATCTAAATACACTAAAACAAAATTGCCAAGTCTTTGCAAGCGAGAAAGAAGAGTGAGCTCAAAACCACTCTTACTCCTTAATTTTAGTTTAAAAAGGTTATGTTGATGATGAACTTAGAGTCTATTGTGCTAAAATTAAAGATTTAAGTTTAAATATAATGTAATATGAACTATGTCAATTGCGATATTTTTCATATCTAAACATAAGCTTATCGATATAGAACATAACCCATAATTTTTTGCATAGACATTAGTCCAAATATGAATTATGTTACTTGTCATATTTTTGAGGGGAATGTTTGGCTTTTTTGGCTTTTGATGTTCCCAATGTGTTCCCCAATAATGGTATCACACATTATTCCATAACCTTTGCCTAAAGTCGAACTTTCATGTAACCTATATAGGTGGGTCAAATGGAAGGACCTAAATAGCTTTATTTTGGAGAGTGCAAACTTCTATTTGGAGGAGTGTCTAAAATTTCTGAATTTTTTATTGTGGTGGACCAATCAAAATAGCTCATTGGCAAGACAAAATCCCTTATTTTATTTTATTTTATTTTATTTTATTAATTAGTTTGTGTAGTGCCAACAACTAATTAATAAAACCGAGAATTTTAAAGAAATGCAAATATTAATGATAATTAGGATTGGGTAGAATTTGAAGGGGAGGTTTTATTTTCATAGTATATATCAAAATGCAAAAATAATGGTACAAGTGCATAATATAAGCCCATGTGCAATTTTAGCATTGTCCTTCAAGTTAAAACAATGGTATTTTTTCACAATTTTTAGAATTGGTAATATATTAATGGTAATTTTAGATACAATTTTGTAATCTAAATTTTATACAAAATAGATACAAAATAGATTTATAGGTAAAATTTAGATTAAAAATTTAAAAACTATTTTGTATTTATAGGTAATCTATTATAATCTTAGAAGCCCATCATTAAAAAATAAATTATTTAATTTCAATTCACAAGACTTTAATAACTTTTGACACAACATTTTAAATGCAATCCAACAATTGCTTTTACATTATTACATGCTTTAACATTACAATATTTTGATTCTTTTCAAAGTTGAAAATTGAAGGTTTAACACATAATAATAATAATAATAATAATAATAATAAATCATTGTAAAAATTGTGATATTTAGTTTTATGACTTTTTTGCACTATAAATTTTGATGCAAACACTCAAATTTTATGAAATGTATAATTTTAAATTGATTCATTATTTTATTTTTTGGTACATGATTTTATTTTATTTTTTAAATACCAAATCGTAAACATGTCAAAAAAATTGTTGCCAATTATATTTTACTTCTAATTATCATTTAGGAGAGATTCCAGCCTTGACCCTAAGCTTCTTTGGGTAAACCACTTATGTCAAATTCCGGCAACCAACACATGCATCATCATGTACTGTCACATAATGAATTGGACACCTAGACCATTATGAGGCATAATGTTTACTCGACAAAATTTCCTAATTATGTTGGTGGAATCTTTCCAGAGTGTAAACTACATCACGTAATGATCGTCGGTCAGACTTGGCTCATGACAACCCCACCCCCCCTCTAACTGGTGGCGGAATCTCTCCTGAGTGCTGATTACGTCACATAATGGCCTTTCGTCAGACCTGACTCACAAACTGCCTGCTGCTTGGTGGCAGAATCTCCCCCGAGAGTCCCAATTATGTCAGCAAATGGTCATTGGTTAGACCGCACGGCTTCACTCCCGCTAGCTGCTGCTGCTGCTGCTGCTGCTTGGTGGCGGAATCTCTCCCAAGTGTCAATTATGGCACATAATGGTCATTGGTCGGACCCGGCTAGTGACCACAAAGGTAGCTTGACCGGGTCCTCCCAAAAGGCGACAATATTATTTTACCTTGTAAGATTTTTGATTGCTTTCTTCATGGGTATCACATGTGGATTTTTCATCCCCTGGAAAGAGATCATCCATCCACAGCAGGTGTCATGATATTTCATTCATCCATGAAGAGGTTAGCCTGTTAGTATATAATTTTCCGGCTGGTAAATCGGCTATAACTTCTACCCTTACAATATCCAATTTTTCTTTCATGGGTTACCACTATAGAAGGAGTTTCCTTCCTGGAACATCCATCAACAGTTTCATTCATCCATGAAAAGGTGGTCTGCTAGTACATACTTTCATTCCCCAAGAGTTCACTCGCTTTTGTGTTTTGGAAAGAGATCATCCATCAATAGCAGATGTCATCATATTTCATTCATTCATGAAGAGGGAATCTCGTAGTACACAAAGTGTGAATGAAGCTCTATCTCGCTCTCTCGCTTGACTGTGTTTTGGAAAGAGATCATCCATCAACATCTGGTGTCCTGATATCTTGTTCATCCATGAAAAGCTAGCCTGCTAGTCCATAATTTCATTCCCCCAAAAAATGCGCAGTGAATCTCTCTCTCTCTCTCTCACTCACTTGGCATTTTGGAAAGAGATCATCCATCAACGGCTTGGTGTCGTGATATTTAGTTCATCCACGAAGAGCTAATCTGCTAGTGCATAATTTCATTCCCACCCAAAAGAGCGCAGTGAATCTCTCTCACTTCGCTTGGCGTTTTGCAAACAGATCATCCATCAACGGCTGGTTTCATGATATTTCATTCATCCACGAAGAGCTCGTCTGCTAGTACATAATTTCATTCCTGCGAGCAGCTCTCCCCCTCTGTCTTTCTCTCTCGCTTGTGTGTTTTTTGGGGCATCGTCGTCCTCGTCTCCCTCGTCGTCACTCGTTGCGCCTTTCTCTTCGGCATCCTCATCGTCTTCGTCTTCTTCACCCTTGCCTTGTTTTGTCTTTTTCTCCAAAAGGGTTCCATTATTCTCGCTCAAAAGGAAAAAAAGCTCAAGACATGGTAAAGAACTGAAGAGCTCTGAATGTTCTTGTTGTGAGGAGGGAGGCAGAGGACGACGACGACGACGACGTCGACGAGGAACAATGTGACTTTCGATTCTCAAAGTTTTGCGAGTACAATAACCTAAGAAGACGTTGCTGTTATTTCTTTCTCTTTTCCTTTCTGGTTGGCGCTCGAATCTTGATCTTCTTTCTTTGCCTATCTGTAGCTCTTTTTGTGGTAATTCGACACAAACCCTACCTGGTTTTTTTGTTCCCCCCCCCCCACCCCCTCTTCTCTCTGTCTCTGTCTCTGAAGGTGCTGTGCTAGACTCCTACTGGCTCCCTTTTGATTGTATCAGAGAGTGTGATGAGTGCAGGCTCAAGTAAGATTGTGAAAGGAAAGGGACTTCGTTTACACAATAGGTGCAAACGGGGGTTTTCACAGACAGTTTGCTACTCTGATTTAAGGTTTCTGTTGAGGATTTTCAGTTTAAAGAAGGGGAAGTATGGTGTTAGTAATCCCTCTTTACCTTTTCTGAGAAGAAGACTTAAAAGGGCATTTGAAGATGAGGGCGGGGAATGCAAGCTCAGCAGGCTCTAGCACTAACTGTCAAGTACCTCTATATCTGAATGTCTATGACCTTACCCCCATCAATGGATATGTCTACTGGATCGGCCTTGGAATCTTCCATTCTGGGATTGAAGCTCATGGTGCAGAGTATGCATTTGGTGCCCATGATTATCCCTCAAGTGGAGTTTTTGAAGTTGAACCAAGACGATGTCCTGGGTTCACATTCCGCTCATCTGTTCCTCTTGGAACAACTGATCTAAGTCCCTTGGAGTTTCGAAGCTTCATCGAGCAATGTGCTGATGAGTACTATGGTGATACATATCACCTGATTGCAAAAAATTGCAACCATTTCACAGATGATCTCTGTCAACGGTTGACAGGGAAGTCGATTCCTGGGTGGGTTAATCGCCTTGCTAGGATAGGCTATGCATGCAACTGTTTGTTGCCAGAAGGTCTTCAGGTAAGTGTGATGGACACCACAGCTCAGTTTCGGCATGGAGAGGAGCATGAGTTTGGGGAAGGCACAGAGATGGTTGAATCAGAAAGTGATCAGGATTCTACCCTGCTGACATTGCCAAACAGTGACACACAGGCTCTTTTGAGGGACAGCTTCAAAGAGATTGTTGGCAAACCCCAGAGAGATGAACACTTCTGAGAATGTCTCTCTCTCGGTCACTGTCTCACTAGCTGGCTCCATCCAAATTGGGTGCCCGCTCCATGGCCACAAGCCAGATGAGTATGATGTCATTCTTCCTTCATTTCTCAGAAGCGTTTTATTATTGGTAATCAGGAGTGCACCCTCTTTTATGTCTAGGAATCTGATTCTTTACAGCCACATGGCAATATGCCAGTTCATTCATGATTTTATTGTGCGAAGATTTGAATAAAGGTGTTTTGTCTGTGCATGATCATGAGCTTTTGTGTAATGGCTACAGTTTCTGATTCAACTCTTGCTGCTCTTGCTTCAATCACAGCTGTTTTCAACAATAGAATGTAATCAGCTCATGGCTTGTATGTTAGAAGGGGACAGTTGTATGGAGACTGTGATTTTGTTTCATCCATTCAGTGACACTGATCCACTCTGTGATTGTTCTGAGAGACTGGAGATAGAAGAGGACAAGAGGTCTAGTAGGCATGTAGAATGGATCCCTTGAGATACAGGGCATGTGTTGGTTATGCAGACTGCGGACTAAAGGAATGGGGGAACCTGTGGAGAATGCTGTGTTGGATGGTGCACAAGTGGCATCTGAGGTGTGTGTGCATCACCACTGCCAGGTGCTATTGCAGATGAGAAGCAGCTGGATCCACCTCCCGGTGAGTTAATTTCTGACAACTTGGCATATCCCACAGTTTTTTCTAAAGCATTCTCTTTAACACGTAGTAGAGGTTTATGGATGAAAACATCAACTTTGGTTATAACCACAGATCAAGGAATAATTGGGTTTACAGTGAGCAAATGAACAGGCATGGCAGCTCATTTATAAGACCATTTCAACTATTAGTCCAAACAGTTCAAGGGAATTTCTGGATTTGCTCAGGTGACTTGTGGTGGAGATCACTTTCTGCAGAAACTGATTTCAGCAAAGCTTAGATTTGCAATTGAGGAGGATATATATATGGTGGGGTTGTGCAGACATAGGCCTGGATGTTTGGATGGATTTTGGTGTTTGGCTGCTGATGGAGGTTTTTAAATTCCCAGACAACTATGGTAGTATGTAATATGATGATGCATTGCCAGCAGCCAACACTAACTGTGGAGAAGCCTAGCTGTAACTGATCAATCTTGACTCCCAACTCCTTATGAATTTTTTTGTATTACCACATCATGTTTTCCCAGTGATGCATATTCTATATACCTGGCAGTCAAGGTTAACAACAATGCAACTCCACTGTTTTAGGGAGTACACTCTCCCCTTGTGTTTTACTAGTGTATGTAAACTAGAATGTAACAGAAACAGAGAAGTTCAGAGATCCTGTGGCTTGAGACTGTCGCTTCAGCATTCATTTTTACAGTAGTTGACAAAATACATGTTCAGGTTGATTCTCTGATTACAGATTGTTATACCTTGTGAGTGAAAGCTAGCACCAGTCAGATTGCATTGTGTTTGGGTCCAGTTGCACTTTCATGAAGGTTGTTGTGGATTCACAGCTCTACAACTCCACAGCAACACATATCCATGGACGTGATCTTGTCCTCTACTGCAGCAGCCATTTTTCGATTTCCCAACAATTCACTGCACTTCTTGAGCATGCAAACACAAAACCAATGCAACCAGACAAAATTCTCCACAGCTTGCCTCCAACAACAATTTCAATGGACACTACTTGTTTCTACTCAGGCCAATAAGGAATTACAGCATACACCCAAAGACCAAATTTTGTCTTCCGGGAAGGGTGGGCAAAGTGTTGGATTTTTTGGAGTGTTGTGATTCGCAATGTGTTCCCATCAAGTTCACAATGAGTTCTCAACAATATTCCCCAGGTACCCAATATGTTCCTCAACATGTTCTCAATAGCACCTCACTTTTGTCTCATGTGCTTTGCCCAGCATTGTCCTCATGGAAGTTGGAACCTGTCTAGGTGACTGAATATTGGGACTTGTATGTGTGGAGTGAAACATTTCTATGTTGGGGAGTCTATAAAGTTGTGGAACTTTTCTGTGATGACCCAATGAAAGAGGCCTCATTGCCAAAAAAGAATTTTGAACTTGGAAGTAAAACCCCAACTTATGATAGTGTAGTAACAGATTAATATAACATGCAATCAAGCAACTAGAGCAACAACAACTTGTGCAAGCAACATTCCTGAGCACCAACAAAAGGAAAGTAAGTACTAAGCACATATGATACCATCAATGAAATAACTAGAACAAGGTGTTGCCTTTTACATTAAAAAGCATCTTAAGGCAAAAGAAGAATTATGAAAACTCAAATATTTCACCATGCAGAAATGTGATCTTCAAAAAAATCCTCTAAAAGAAACCAAAATCCTTCAAGATATCATAACTCTATAACTAATCTCATGGCTCAACACAAGCCACAATATCATCTTTCAAAAATCCTCATACAAAAATAGACCTACTACCTAGGGGCCAAAATCCCTTAAGCTACTATATACTCCATAATGAATCTAAACACAATATCCTTGCCTTGGTAGGCAAGGCCAACAAAGAAGACATGACATATTTGGCATCACCATGGATGATAAAGGGTCATTGAATTGTGAAGAAAATTATTGATCCACAATTCAATGGCCCTTTATCATCCATAGTTATGCCAAATATGTCATATTGCAAAAGAAAGGAAGCTCTTGGTTTGTGAGCTAAGCATGACTAAATGGCTATTGAACTTCTATATAGGGCTATTGTCTCCATTTTAGGAGGTGGCCACTTTCTAATTTGCATTCAAGCAAGGAAGAGATGCTTACTTGATCCCCACAAGTTTTGACCCCCAAGGTACACATCTAGATGACTCCTATAGTAGGTAGGTTGTTGAAATGGCCCACTACACATGGGACTCATGTTGGTTTGCTTTTAACCCATGATGGAAATAAATGTGGGGGCCTTTGTTCCACTTTGTTGGCTTTGCCTACCAAGGCAAGGATATTGTGTTTAGATTCATTATAAAGTATTATAGTAGCTTAAGGGATTTTGGCCCCTAGGTAATAATAATAGGTCTATTTTTATATGAGGATTTTTGAAAGATGATATTTTGGCTTGTGTTGTAACTTGAGATTAGTTATAATAGAGTTATAATAATATCTTGAAGGATTTTGGTTTCATTTGGAGGATTTTTTGAAGATTATATTTTTGCATGATGAAATATTTGAGTTTCCATAATTCTTTTTTTTGCCTTAACATACTTTTTAATATAAATGGCAAGGCCACCGTGTGACACACCCCTTGTTCTTTTTTGTTGTGAGCTTTTGGTCTTCAACTTTTCCGTGGTTTTAGTAGGCTATAATTTCACTTATGTAAAGCATATACAATAGAGTGCTCACATGAAATAGTGTGAATATTGAACCTTTTTTATCAACCAACTTCTTAGGGCATTTATTAAATGTTGGATCAAAGTGAAAATAGTAGGATACAATTGGCTAGGTACCATAGGTGAGATCCATTGGAGCAAGGCTCTTACATGAAGATTTCTAACTTATATTGGTGGTGGAACCCAAGTTTCAAAGTTTGTGCATCTTGAAATTCCCAAGGGCAAGTGCCTCCCCCTTTGTGTAAAGGCTAAAAGAGTCTTAGGACTTTTGTTTTGCTTGATGCTACTACTAGGTTGTTAGATTTTAATGAAAGCTTATAGTTATAAAAGCCCTTTGAGGCCTCAATAACCTTACCAATGAATAGAAGATTGTGCTTGTGGGGAAGGTCACCCAAATCTAATGACAAATCTAATACTTTCTTATGGTTACAAGAAGTACTTTAACAGTCTAAGACTTAGTTACCTATCCTTGATGTTCCATGTTTATTGTAATATTTCTTGAAGGGTGTTTAGGGTTTAGGGTTTAGGTGGGTTCAAAATCATCAAAACTTGGGATTTTTGAAAACTTCCAAGGTATAACAATGCATAAAAAGGGCACTTTGTTACTAACCTTTGCTATACAAGTTCACACATTATTGAATAACTAACCCTTGATTGTATGTAACTTGGCAATGCCAAAACCAACAAAATTCCTTGTTCGATAAAAAAAAAGGCATAAGAACAAAACCCCTTTCTCTACCCTGAAAAAACACACACACACACACACATACATTGAATTTGCAAACATATGAAATTAAATTTTTTTTTGTCATTTAAAAGAATTATTTTAATTACTTAATTAACTTACCCCTGAAAAAATAATAATCAATAGCCATAATTCGACCAAAAGTATTAAAAATCGTCAAATTTCTACACATGGTTCAAGTCAGATAGCCAAAAAATATATAGAAAGATTTATATATTTCAAATACCTTTAGATTAAGCTTGTAGCCATGTGGATGAATCGCCAC